>OFGG01000055.1_pt1 | contig 94420 bp, 65 predicted proteins | sample 1521701 | NCBI WGS metagenome assembly OFGG01 (sample SAMEA3504081, study PRJEB24116) | mouse gut metagenome | biome: mouse gut; feature: mouse-associated habitat; material: faeces | place: Denmark | collected 2011
TTCTCTTCATATGGGAAAGGCCGCCTCACCGGATAAGGTCTTCCGGGGATATCCGGCAAGAGCGGTTCCTGCTTGTCCGGACAAGGGCGAAAAAGGGAACGGGATACTGGTTTAAAATAAGGGAGACTGGCAGATGGCGAAGGGGAAATACAAAAACAGACACACAGACGGGGAAGAAAATGCCAAGAAACGTGATATGGCCCCGGTGATGCCGCGGGATGAGATGCCGGGCGAGAAGAGCCTGACAGATTTGGATTATGAACTGCAGGCGGCCCAGGGGGCGGCAGGAATGCGGGAGAATACCTATGGCGTCTGGGGTCCCATCTGGCGTTTTATGACCTGGTATGACGGCAAAAAGGTTCCCCATACTTTTAAAAAGAAAGTGTATATGTGGCTGATGCTGTTTACCGGCTGGTTCGGAGGGCACAGATGGTATCAGGGCAGGCGGATTCTGGCGCTGTGTGAGACACTGCTGTTCTGGACCGGAATCCCCCTGATTTTGCTTGTGACGGACTTTATGGAAATTTTTCCGATAAAACCGGACGAAAATGGATATATTACGATGAAATGAGACTGTTTATTCCCGCGGGCAACGAGCCAAGTGGCTGCCTGCAGACATTTGGCGACTGCCGCGAAAGTCAAATACCAAAGTGTCCTTTGGACGCATTCTGCTCTGCAGCGGGGTATTTGATTGAAACCAGTATATCAAATATTGCCGGAAAAGGAAAGTGCTTCCTAACAAATCCCCTTCAGGGCAAACATTAAGGTGTCACCCAGGATATCGTCATCCTTGTTATACAGATGGCATCCTGCATATTCCGCCAGGGAAGCCTTGTCATCAATGTAAAACCCGGGCGTCAGATAGGCCGGCGCCAGAACATTCTCCAGCCAGCTGGCCAAAGCAATCCATAAAAGAATAACTGAAATAAAGCCGGACAAGGCTTGAAACGGACTGTTTTACCCTGCGTACCGAGCAGGCTTTCCTATCCCATATAGACGGCGAGGCAGCATTCCATGAAATCCAAGGCAAACTCCAGTCCGGCATCCCTTTGGCAAATGATGACCTGATGCGGCTGGTGATCCTGCCACTTACGGTTTCTGGTTCGGAAGGGAAACAGCAGGACAGCTTTATGAAAAAGAAAAAATTGAATATGGCAATCAAAAAGCAAGGGAAAAAACCATAGAAATTGCAAAGGCTTTACTGGAAGACGGCACTGAAATCGTAAAAATTATGAAAGTTACCGGAATGACTGAGGCAGAGTTACTTCGCCTTCAGGATGCAGAGTTAACAGTATAAAAGGTATGCATAATTAACCATAAAAAAGTAACCGAAATCGGTTACTCTTTATGGTTAATTATTTAATTCCTGAACTATTTTTTGTAAAAATTCTCTTGCTGCTAAATGCCCATGTGTTTGCGTGTTATAAGAAATTATTTGAATATTATACTCTTTCAATAAATATTCTGCTTCAATATGTCCTACATTCGGAAGTAAAGCATAATGCTTTCTTGTCATCCCTCTTTTATCTGCCATTATTCCTTGTAGAATAAAATCAATGTCTGGATCATTAAAGCTATATCCGTAAAACAAAACTGTATTCTCAATAAAATATCGCTTTAGCGTTTCATTATATTGTAGTTTATTAAAAAGCAATTCCCTTATATTAGCTTTAGTCAATATTATTGATTCTGGCACTTCATAAGAACCATGAATTTTTAATACTGGCAGCACACCTCCTAATCTATCTTCTGAAATATTCATATCATTGGGCAATATTATTTTACACAAACGCCCATTTTGGGCATTTGTCTGCTCTATAAATGAGTCAAAATTAGTCGTTATGACAGCTCTAAATGGTATCTGTGCCAACAAATTATGTGTCAGCGACTTTTTCCCCTCACATGATAATTTTAATTTAAGAACGTGTGAAAAATCATATGGACCTAATTTCTTTAAACAATATTCAGCCAATACCAAATATTTTCTCTCACAAAGTAGTGTCTCAATTTCTTCAAGTTCTCTGTCTGCCAGGTCGGAATATTCGTCTTTCAGGCAATCCACTAAAGCAACGACTAACTCATTCCATGACGGCAATTTTGCATCCATTGAAGCTCCCGCACCTGCAAACAAAACACATTTATTATCCTTTATGCTAGTTAATAACTGCTTCGGAATGGACGGAATAACTAGTGGTGTTTTGTCTATAGTTATCTTTTCTATGGCGTATGCTTCATCTTTTTCTTCAATAAAACTTCCAATTGCCTCATTAAAACCATAGGCGCCATCAATATTCTTTTCTACTAGACGAGATGGTAACGAAAAGCGCAATTTGCTGTTTTCGCTGTATAATTCATCACTTGCCCAGCTACTGCTAATATTATGGAACTTTCTTGAACATACATTTGCAATTCCACTTTCTAAATCAGCAGAAACAAAATTATAGGATACACTAGATGTGATATTGTTATTTTCATATGAAGCTCCTGCTACTAGATAATGAACCACACTATCCGGCATTTTTTGAGTGATTACTTTTCGACTATGAATATGCCCATGTAAAACAAAATCACTTCTATTGTTTATTAGCGTTTCTACGCGTTCAACATCATCATCTTTAAAATAATAGATTGGGTGATGTAATAAAGTAATTGTTATTTGTGGTTTTTCTACTTTAGAAAATGCTTGTAATACTTGCCTTTCACCAAGTACAATATTTCCTTTTTCTGAACTAGAGGTTGAACCCCAAGCTGAATTTAAGCCAACAATTGCAATTTCAATCCCATTAATATTGATATTCTTTGTATAAGATAATTCGGACTTTTCAATCGAAAAAGAATTATTTCCCACAAATTCATAATAATTATTTAATCTTTTTAAAAATACTTCTCTTAATTCCTTGTTTCCTAAAATTTCCGATATTTCTTTTTCGCTATGTATGCTCTCTAATATTTTAGACATATAATTTGCGGTATTGCTCAGTTGTATATCGTGATTACCCGGTACAAAGAAAATATTTTCTTTCTTTAAATTCAAAATTTCTAAAACACTATTAAAAAATTCGCTTGCTAATGCATATTCTTCAGTACGTCCAGAGAAAGCAATATCCCCCGTCACAAAGACAAGATCAATATCCTCTTTAATATGTTTCAAATCTTCCAAAAGTTTTTTATAAATCAATTGGCTTTCAAAATTATCTTCCGCAACTCTAAAATGCAAATCTGATAAATGCAGCCATGTAATTTTTTTATCCATATGTTTTCCCCTTACATTTTTGTAAAAATAGCTGATATAATTATAACATGGGATAAACGTAATTTCCATAGCTAATGTAATACTTTACTGCTGTGACATATAGTATATGTTATCTTTAGCGTCCCACTCTATAAAATAAAGATGTCTACTGATTCCAATAGCACGAAACAATTTTTTCTGGAATAGAAATTTTAAAAAGAGCCCTCAGTCAGTCCTTTTCCTACAAATATCACCATTACATACTATCAAAAAATATCTCAGAAGAAAGAGCCATTGGTATGGACATTTCTCTGTATCTGATACGAAAATAGCTGATTCTGGATACATGAAGTATTTTCTAAAGGTTCAATCCAACTGTGATATCATAATCCACACCTTTTGTAAGGATTGCGTAGAATACCCTTTTAACCCTGCGGGCTACCTCAACCATTGGATACATTTTTGCATTTTCCGGAAACTTCTCGCCTTTTTTTTCTAAACATGATATAATATCGAAACAGAAGGGCGTTGTTTCGACTTCTGATTCCATGTGCGCCAGCGCGCACTTGACTATGGTATAATATCGAAACAGAAGGGCGTTGTTTCGACTTCTGATTCCATGTGCGCCAGTGCGCAAATGATTATGGCATAAGTTTCATGATATTTTATGACATTACCCTGCAGCAAAGCCGTAAACAATATAGAACAAGAGCGTAATAAGGAGTTTTTCATGAACGAAAAAGTATTAAAAACATTAGAATACATCAAGATTACAGAAATGCTGGCAGCCAAGGCCGGTTCTGCCCCGGGGAAAAAACTCTGCCGGGAGCTGGCCCCCTGCACCGACCTAAGCGAAATCCGCAGAAATCAGCGTCAGACCGCCGATGCCCTTCGCCGGCTCTTTCAGCTGGGAAGCACTTCCTTTGGCAGCAACAAAGACCTGAGTTTCTCCATCCGCTCCCTGGAGATCGGCTCTGCCCTGTCCATTCCGGAGCTTTTGAATATTGCCGGTTTTCTGGACAATGTGTCCCGGATCAAATCTTACGGCAGAAGGGACCGGGAAGATTCACCCCAGGATACCCTGGACGAATATTTTGAGCTGCTGACTCCCCTGACCCAGTTATCCAATGAGATCCACCGCTGTCTTCTCTCTGAGGATGAGATTGCGGATGATGCCAGTCCCAGGCTGAAAAGCATCCGGCGATCCATGATACAGACAAATGACAAAATACACACCCAGCTTACCTCCATGCTCAGCGGGGCCTATCGCACCTATCTGCAGGATGCCGTGATCACCATGCGCAACAACCGATACTGCATCCCCGTGAAATCAGAGTATAAGGGGCAGGTAAACGGTATGATTCATGACCAGTCTGCCACCGGTTCCACATATTTTATCGAACCTGCCGCCGTGGTAAACCTGAACAATCAGCTGCGGGAACTGGAGCTGGAGGAAAAAGAAGAAATCGGAAAGATTCTTGCCGATCTGAGTGCCCAGGCCGCTGTCCACACAGAGGAGCTTTCGGACAACCAGAAAATCATGACGCTTCTTGATTTTATTTTTGCCAAGGCAGAACTTGCCATGGAGATGAACGCCACGGAGCCACTGTTCAACGAAGACCACTTTATCCACATCCGCAAGGGCAGACATCCCCTGCTGGACAAGAAAAAGGTAGTTCCTATTGATATCCATCTGGGCCGTGATTTTGACCTGCTGGTGATCACAGGACCAAACACGGGCGGAAAGACAGTCTCCCTGAAAACCGTGGGACTTTTTACCCTTATGGGCCAGGCCGGGCTGCATATCCCTGCGGCAGACCGTTCAGAACTTTCCATTTTTACGGAAGTATATGCAGATATCGGGGACGAGCAAAGCATTGAACAAAGCCTTTCCACCTTTTCCTCCCATATGAAGAGCATTGTATACATTCTGGACCACGCGGATGCGGACTCCCTCTGCCTCTTTGACGAACTGGGAGCGGGGACAGACCCCACCGAGGGCGCGGCGCTGGCCATCTCCATCCTGAATTATCTTCACGACAGGGGAATCCGCACCATGGCCACCACCCATTACAGTGAACTGAAAATTTATGCCCTTTCCACCTCTTTTGTGGAAAATGCCTGCTGTGAATTCAATGTGGAAACCCTGCGGCCCACTTACCGGCTGCTTATCGGCATTCCCGGAAAAAGCAATGCCTTCGCCATCTCCTCCAAACTGGGACTTTCAGACGAGATTATCAATGCCGCCAGGGAGCAGATCGGCAAGGAAGACAAAACTTTTGAGGATGTGATCGCTGACCTGGAACAGAGCCGTATCACCATTGAGAAAGAACAGACAGAAATCGCACAGCACAAGGAGCGCATCCGCACCCTTCAGGAACAGCTTCAGCAAAAGAATGACCGGATTGACCAGGCAAAGGACAAAATTCTCCGGGAAGCCAACGAGAAGGCCCGGGAAATTCTCCAGGAAGCCAAGGAAATCGCAGATGAAACCATACGGGATTTCAATAAGGCAGGCGCCGGGACAGACATCAGGGACCTGGAAAAGAAGCGCCAGAAAGTGCGGGATAAAATCAGTGAAAAAAATGAACGTCTCTCCGTAAAAGGCGGGCTGAAAAAAGAACCGGAACAGAAGGCCCTGGATCCCCAAAAATTAAAAAAGGGAGACACGGTGAAGATCCTGTCCATGGGGCTGAAAGGAACGGTCAGCACCCTGCCCGATGCCAAGGGCGGTTTGTTTGTACAGTGCGGCATCATCCGCACCCGCACCAATGTAAAGGACCTGGTTTATGTGGAAGAAAACAGTTTCTCCGCACCAGCCCCCAGACAGAGCGGTTCCGGCAAAATCAAAATGTCCAAGACCCTGTCCATCTCCACGGAGATCAACCTGCTGGGCAAAACAGTGGACGAAGCTCTCTCCGTTCTGGACAAATACCTGGACGATGCCTACCTGGCGCATCTTCCCAGCGTCCGCGTGGTTCACGGAAAAGGAACCGGTGCGCTGCGCAATGCCGTCCACAGTCATCTGAAACGGCTGAAGTATGTGAAGGAATACCGTCTGGGCGAATATGGCGAGGGAGACTCCGGTGTCACCATCGTCACGTTCCAACAATAAAAATGACCCGGAAGGAGTGTTGCATCAATGGTAAACAAACAGAAAATACTGATTGTGGATGACGACAATAACATAGCCGAACTGATAGCCCTCTATCTCACAAAAGAATGTTATGAAACCATGATTGTCAATGATGGGGAGTCCGTGATGCCTGCCCTGGAAACTTTCTCGCCAAACCTGATTCTGCTGGATATTATGCTTCCGGGCATAGACGGCTATCAGGTCTGCCGGGAAATCCGTTCCTCCCATTCCGTTCCCATCATCATGCTCTCGGCCAAAGGGGAAGTATTCGACAAGGTTCTCGGGCTGGAGCTGGGCGCCGACGACTATATTGAAAAGCCTTTTGATTCCAAGGAACTGGTGGCCAGGGCCAAGGCTGTCCTGCGCCGCTACAAGCCGGCTCCCAGCGTTCCCGCCACATCTGATGAAAAATGTGTGCAGTATGCCGACTTGTCCGTGAACCTGACCAATTATTCCGTTTTATACAAGGGCCGTACCATAGATATGCCCCCCAAGGAACTGGAGCTTCTCTACTTTCTTGCCGCGTCCCCCAACCATGTTTTTACCAGGGAACAGCTTCTGGACCAGATCTGGGGATATGAATATATCGGGGACACGCGCACTGTGGATGTGCACATCAAGCGTCTCCGGGAAAAGATCAAGGATCATGCCAACTGGAAGATCAGCACCATCTGGGGCATCGGATATAAATTTGAGGTGCGCAATACATGAAAAAGACCCTCTACCTGAAATTTATACTGGCGTATTTTATTTTCGGAGTATTCAGTTTCATCATCGTAACCACCTTTGTGCCCAGCATGACCATAGAACATCTGGTGCGCGAAAAGGCCGAACATCTCTATGTGGAGGCAGTCCGCATTGCGGATACCTATGCGGCAGGATTATACGCCAGTGAAACAGATCTGGAGACCGTGAAGGACCAGCTGGATTCCCTGGCGTTTTATCTGGATTCCACCATCCGCATTATCAATCCTTCGGGACGCCTGGTGCTGGACACGGATGTATCCCTGAATGTGGAGGAGGAAGTCACCATCGAAAATTTTGATCCCACTGCCACCAGCGGGTCCTATTACATGGTAAATGATTTTTTCGGCAATTTTGACAGAGACATGATCAGTGTTTTTTCGCCTATTACTTACCGCTATGTAGTAAAAGGGTATGTGGTTATTCACTGTGACATGCAGGAGATTCAGGAATCCTGCAACAGCCTGCTGAATATCTCCTATATCACACTGGTCATCCTGTTTCTGCTGTCCCTGATCATCCTGATATTTTTTACGGAGATGGTGTATATTCCCCTGCGGAAAATCACATATGCCACGGAGCAGTATGCCTCCGGAAACATGCATTACGAATTTCAGGTGGAAAGTGACGACGAAATCGGTTATCTGGCCGCCTGTCTCAATTATATGGCCAGCCAGATTGCCGGGGCTGAGGATGACCAGAAAAAATTCGTAGCCAATGTATCCCATGATTTCCGCTCTCCCCTGACTTCTGTCCGGGGATACCTGGAAGCCATGATCGATGGCACTATCCCGCCGGAAATGCATGATAAATACCTGAACATCGTTCTCAATGAGACGGAGCGTCTCACCAAGCTCACCAACAGCCTGCTTTCCCTGAACAATCTGAATACCAAGGGAATGCTCCTGGACCGCACGGATTTTAATATCAACCAGATTCTCCGGACTACGGCGGCGTCTTTTGAGGGCACCTGCCGTAAAAAGACAATCGTCATAGAAATGATTCTCACGGGAGAGGAACTGTATGTTACCGCCGACATGGAAAAAATCCAGCAAGTACTCTACAACTTGCTGGATAATGCCATCAAATTCAGCCATCATGACTCCGTGATCAAAGTGGAGACTTCCGTGAAAAATAATAAGATGTTTGTTTCTGTCAAGGATTCCGGCATCGGAATTCCCAAAGATGACCTGAAACTGATCTGGGACCGGTTTTACAAATCTGACTTGTCCCGGGGCAAAGACAAAAAGGGAACCGGCCTGGGACTCTCCATTGTAAAAGAAATCATCAACTGTCACGGTGAAAATATCAATGTCATCAGTACCGAGGGTGTGGGCAGCGAGTTTATCTTCTCCCTGCCGCTGTCCGAAGACGAGGAAGACTAAAAAACCGTCTTTTCGTCCCAGCAAATGGGACAAACCCTTACCCTGCATCATCCTGAAGTCACACCGGAAACTGTCCTCTCTCCGGTGTGACATTTTACCTGATCCGGGACTTTTTCATATTTGACATCGCTTTGCGAACCGGACGGTACAATATCAGCATAAAAACGAAATTGCCAACGGCATGGGCGATATCCCAGGGAATGCCTGCCACCCACCATGTAAATCCCGCCACCAGGCCGTCCCGGAAGCCGCCGTCCCCTGCTGCCCCCAGCACCGCATAGGGTATGGCGCACAGAAAGCCAAACATCAGTCCGAATCCGCCAGACAGCACGCTCCAGAACCACGCAGATTCCTGCCTTCTGAAAATCCATGCCAGCAGGGCCAGCAGAGGCCATGCGTACAAATACATAATCCACCACAGCCCAAAACCATAAACAGTACCTTCTGTCAGAATAAAGACCGGCACCACAAAGAGAATCTTCCACTCAAACATAAGCGTAAACAGAATCACCCAGAAACTGGTCAGTTCTATATTGGGAAGAAACGCAAGTGCCGCTTTACTCACTTCTATCACTGCCACCATCACGCCCACCAGGGCAATATCCTGAATAGACAGTTTTCTCTGTTCTTTTTGCTTTTCCATCTGCAATCGCGCTTTCCGGACGTCACTCCGTCGTGTAGACTATGGAAAAGGCATCCCCGTCCAGCACCGGCTGGGTATCAATTCCATAATTACAGTACTCACCGTTTACATAAAAAGACCAGTACGCCCCATCCGCATTGAAATCTGCTGTCACACCGTTTACCGTATCCACCATCATCCCATACTCACTTTCCGTTCCGGAAAAAGTAAGCCCTTCCGTCTCCTCCATGGCCTGCCGGAAATACTCCGCATCTGTCTTTAATTCATAGACAGTACTTTTCTGTTCCCCATCCACCACTTCAATGGTAATGGATTTGCCGCCCTCCACTGGCTTTTCCCGGTATACATTGTATATCACGGCAAAAAGTACAATCACCGCCGCCAATGCCACAATACCGAAAATAATTTTCTTACTGCTTGTCTTGCTTTTGTTTTCCATATTCTCCTCCGTTTTATGATGATTTAACATCCTGGTTTTCCGGCTTCCCGGATCGCCCGCAGCAGGCCCGGTTTCTGCCATTTTATGGCTGAGCCTGATGCGGTATGGAATACAGAGGGACTGTGGCTGCCCATGAAAAACAAAACTCCCGCAATATTGCGGGAGCTGGCATAGTGTCTTTATTGTTCAGGCATAACAGAAAGCAGTCTGACTGACTTTTCATTCAACGTACCAGCCAATTCCTCGTGGCCTCACAGTACCCATCAAAGGCAGGTCTTCTGACTCAAGTATCAACATTCTGTTTCGTCTTCCCGGGAACATTTCCCAGTGACATACACCGCAGACTTCCTCTGTTTCAGCGGTGGAAACAAAACTCCTCTCTCACAGCGACGAGATCGTGCAGGACTTACACCTGCTTCCCTTTTCACCGGACCAGGCAAATAACTTACCCTCCGGCACCTATGATGTCCATATTCACTTAAGTCAGTATTTTAACATAGGCCGCATGAAAAAGCAAGCCTGATATCACCGCATTTAACTGACTGCCGCTTCTAACCGTAACGGTTCAGTCAGGACACAGAACTGTTACTTCCGGTCAGATTATGCTCATAATTTTCCCACGGCCTCATCAATCATCTGTGCACACTGTCTGATCTTCTGCATATCTGTCTCCGCAATGTCTGCCAGAGGCTTCCTGACACCGCCCAGATACAAACCTTCCCGCAATTCCATCACTTTCTTGATCACTGCGTACATATTTCCATGGCAGCCGCACAACGCATAAATAATCCGGCAGGCATCATTCTGTATTGCCTTTGCCCTGGCCATATCTCCCTTTGCCACGGCATCAAAAATAGCGAGATAAAGCTCCGGCATCACGGCATAGGTACCGCCGATTCCGCCGTCGGCCCCAATGGCAAGACCGCTTACCAGCTGCTCATCCGGGCCGTTGAAAACCACCCTTCCTTCCCCTCCCGCATCCTTAAACATCTGGATATCCTGGGCTGATTCAGAGGAATTCTTCACGCCTATTACCTTGGGATTTTCCAGCATTTTCTTATATAAGGGCAGGGTGAGCCTTGTACCGGCCAGCTGCGGAATATTATAAATGACAAAATCTGTATCCGGGGCTGCTGCCGATATATTATTCCAGTATTCTGCCACTGCATACTCCGGCAAATGGAAGTAAATCGGAGGGATGGCGGCAATGGCATCCACTCCCAGTTCTTCTGCATGAGCAGCCAGTTCACAGCTGTCTTCCGTATTATTACATGCCACATGGGCGATAACCGTGATCTTCCCTTCCGCTTCCTCCATCACTGTCTCCAGAATCTTCCGGCGCTCTTTTTTCTTCAAATAGATACATTCTCCCGAAGACCCGCATACATATAAGCCTTTCACACCCTTCTCTATGAGATGTCTCGTGAGATTTCTGGTGCCCTCTTTGCTGACCTTTCCCTTTTCGTCATAGCATGCATAAAAAGCCGGAATAATTCCCTGATATTTTCCTATGTTACTCATATTTTCCTCCTGTTTTTTATTCCAATATGTCCTTCTGTACCTTTTTCCACAATCATTTATGTCTGTTTCCGCTTCCATAAGTTCTCCGCACACACTCTGTCCTAATGTTCCGATACTGTCCTGCCATATCCCCCGGCCGTCCATCTTATCTCAGCCGGATGTCTGTATCAATTCCTCCAGTGTATAAACCCGTAATCCTATTTCATACTCCTCATACTCATACCAAAGCGCAATATTCCCAGCCGGCAGTTCTGCCAGACAGCTATAGTAAAAGGGCGCCTGATTCACGGAATAGTGATATTTCCAGTTCACGTCTCCCGTGTTTTCCACCAGTCCGATGGCAATCACACCGTTCACCCTGCGGTACGGCTCCCCATCCCCTCCCGGGTAACTTGCCACCAAAGCAGGCCTTCCCTCAACGGGATGAGAATAATTGATCACGGACACCATACAATTTCCACAATATGTAAGCATAGGTTCCCTTCGGTATGCACTCCATGTCTCCCCGCCATCACTGCTGTCGGTATATGTGATCTCCTGAATCAGGTTTCTGGAATACATTCTCAATATACCGCCGGGCAATTCCACAATCTGGGATTCTGAAGATTTGACAAAGGAACCGTCTTCCCTATAGCCTGTTTCCTTTGCACGTTTTCCGCGCTTCCAGGTCTTTCCCTGGTCCTCCGTATAAATGACACTGGAAAATTCCGGTCCCAGATTATTATCATAAATGGGAAAAATCATCCTCTCCTTATTTTCGTACCGGTAGGAAAGTCCCCTTCCGGGGCAGACGGCCGTAAATCCCCGGACATCCACCTGGCCGGAAATATCCTGCATTCTTCCCCAGGTTTTTCCGCCATCCCTGCTGACACGGCACACAATATGAAAGGCCGGATAGGCTTTAATGGGAGATGCCGCAAAATAGACATTGGCATGTATCAGGCGGGAAGTCATTTCTCCCTTTCCATCCAGCTGGGGAATCATCACTTTCCTGATCTCCTCCCCCTCCCGGCGGTAAAGATACATTTCATCGTCCAGCAGATAATTCTCATACGGCTTATTGTCCTTCAGACACAAAACCGGCAGAAAACCATCCTCTCCGGGATCTCCCACATAATAGGGATATGTCTTCTCATTCAGCTCCTGGGACTCCGCATGGGTATAACTCTCCATATCCTTCAGAGCCGGCCGGCCGTTGGGATGCCTGCCTCCCTGCTGCTGCCCGCACACAATACCGTCTACTGCCCAGGCTCCCACAAAAGCCGGGCACAAATCTGTCAGCAGATAGAGATTCCCCTGACTGTCCTCCCCCATCACGGGGTCAATAAACCCTGCACTGAATATGCACCTGTCAGAACCGTCTTCCACATCCTCAAAGTGATTTACAAACTGTCTTTCCCAGCTTCTGCACCCATCGAAAGATCTTGCCATTACTGTCTCAAGATTCCCTGCGGAATCCAGTCCGTGGTTCCACCGCGCGTCGCAGGCCGCGGCCACAGCGCCCTTCTGTGTTACCAGTATGGAGGGAATCCGAAACCTTCTGCTCCCCATACAGTTCTCCGGAAACGGATCTGTCACTTCCCTTATCATTTTTTCTCCCGAATCACTTCTGTCTTTGTTGCCACTGCCTTGTTCCGAAGCTGAGCACATAAACTAACTCTTTTTTCCGGAAATTACTTTCTTCAATTTCTTTGCGGATAAAACTTACAAATCCCTTTAGGGCAAAAAAGTGTAAAACCGTATCTGTTGCATTTTCGGTTTTACACTTTTGCCTGATCACTTCACCGTTTCCTGATACCTTTCTGTCAGGATATCACTCTCACCAGATTCAGTTCTTCATCCGCCAGTATAACGTCTGCCCGTTTCCCCGGAGTCAGGGAACCTACCTGGTCATAAATCCCGATGCTTCTGGCAGGATTCATCGTCGCTGCCGCAATTGCCTCTCCCAAAGGAATACCGAAAGATACAGCCGTGCGCATACAGTCGTAGAGATTGGTTGCCGAACCGGCGATAGTACCGTCTGCCAGTGTGGCAAGCTTGCCGTTTACCGTCACCTGCTGCCCTCCCAGATCATACGTGCCATCCTCCAGTCCTGTGGCACGCATGGAATCACTGATCAGCACGATTCTGCCCGGGAAAAGTTTAAAGGCAGCCCGTACCATGCTCTCATGCACATGAATCCCGTCACTGATCATCTCTGCCATACATTTATCATCTTCTGCGGCCGCTCCGATCAGCCCTGGCGTCCTGTGTCCCAGTGGCATCATGGCGTTGAACAAATGTGTCACATGGTTTGCCCCAGCTTCCAGGGCTTCCTTCGCCGTATCATAATCTGCCCCCGAATGTCCCAGGGAAATCGAAACTTCATCATGCAGCTCCCTGGTAAACTCTATGGCTCCCTCCGTGTTGGGGGCCAGAGTCACAAGCCGGATGCGATTCCCGCAGGCTTCATTGCACTCTCTGAAAAAAGCCACATCCGGAGCCATGATACATTCCGCCCTATGGGCGCCCTTCTTGGATACATCCAAAAAAGGTCCCTCCATATTGATGCCGGCCACATGGGCCAGGGGTGCCCCCGAAGCATTCTCCGTCTCCGAAAAGCTGCCCATCTCACGGAAAATTCTGCGCAAGTCTTCCTTATCGATGGTCATGGAAGTAGGGCAATAGGAAGTAATGCCATGGGCATATTCATAGGACAGGATCTTTTTCAGCCCTTCCATATCCCCGTCTGAAAAATCATGGCCTACAGCCCCGTGACTGTGCACGTCCACCAGTCCGGGAAATACCAGCAGTCCTTCTGCGTCCACTTCTGTTTTATCCGAAACCTGGTCAGGGCTTTCCACTACTTTTCCATTTTCCAGATACAGATCCTCTTTCACAAAAGTTTTATCTTCCTGAAAGACCCTGCCGTTTTTAATTATCATATACAGACCCCTCCCAGTGCGTGTTCTCCCTGATCATGGCCAGGGCAGCTTCGTCCGCAATCACTACCACATCATTGTGAAGCTGCAGTACGGAAGCGGGCACATCCGGAGTCACCGGCCCGAAGCAGGAATCATACAGCGCTTTTGATTTCGCCTCACCGGATGCCAGCAGCAGTACCTTCTTTGCCGACATAATGTTCTGGATGCCCATGGTAAGTGCATGTGTGGGCACCTCATCTATGGAACTGAAAAATCTGGCATTGCTCTGTCTTGTTTCTTCTGTCAGGGTCACCACATGGGTTCCTTTTTCAAATACATCACAAGGCTCGTTAAAACCGATATGGCCGTTGCCGCCAATGCCCAGAAGCTGCAAGTCAATGCCGCCCAGGTTCCTGATCACCTGATTGTAACGGCTGCACTCTGCCTCTGCGTCCTCTGCAAGTCCATTTGGCACATTGGTATTTTCTTTGTCAATATTCACATGGTCAAACAGATTGTGGTTCATAAAATAGCGGTAACTCTGGTCATGCTCTCCGGACAATCCCTTATATTCGTCCAGATTGACACTGCGGATTCCGGAGAAATCCAGGTCTCCCTCCTCATACCACGCAATCAGCTGCTTGTAAGCGCCCACAGGAGTAGAGCCTGTGGCAAGGCCCAATATCGCATCCGGCTTCAGAATTATCTGGGCTGAAATGATATTTGCCGCCTTACGGCTTAAATCGTTGTAATCTTTTGCTGCATAAATTTTCATACTTACACCCGCGCCTTTCTTTTTATGCTTTTTCTTTTTATTTTATCATTGGCACACACAAGTGTCAACTTTCTGTCGTCATCCCTTATCCGTATAAAACCGAATCCCTGTATATAATCGAAGGTTTTATGAAGGTCCTCTCAAAAGGTGCATCCTCATGCTCCATGCGGTATATAATCTGCACGGCCAGGCGTTTGCCGATATACTCTGTCTTCACATCCGCCGTGGTAATGATTCTGCCCACATCATATTCGTTCCGGCCATCATAACCGGTCACCAGAATTCCCCGGGGGATTCTCTCCTGATGTTCCTGAAAATAGAGATGCAGGATATGCGCAATATAGTCACTTGCACATACAAAGGCATCCGGAAGCGTTTTCAGGGCATCAAGAAACCTGCTTATTTCCTTATTGTAAGAAAAAATGCCAATCCTATGCGTCAGGCAGAACCTTTCCTCCACCGGAAGATGATAATCCTTCATGCACTGGCAATACCCTTCATAGCGGTCATAGTTTGTCCTGGCATATTGAATGTCTCCGATAAAGCCGATTTTTGACATCCCTTTTTCCACAACCGACTGTGTAATCTGATATGCACTGTCATTACCCTCCAAAATAATCAAATCCCCGTTCAGTTGATTTAAATCGATCTGCGGAACCGTGTCAAGATACACCTTGGGAATATCCAGCTGGTTAATTTCCTTTACCAGATTCTCGTCATACACATTCAGGACTACCGCACCCTGAACCGTACCATTGGACAGCACGGCAGGCATTCTGAACCTATCCGAATACCCGGAAGGCATATAAGTATACACCAGATTGACATTGTGAAGAGAAAGCTCCTGTGCCATTCTGTGAATGATATTGGTCCAAAAAGTTGATGAATTCGGTCTGGATACAATCAGGGAAATATTTTTCTCCAGTACAGTCTGTTCCAGGTCTGCCAGTCCTTTCGTATACCCCAGTTCCCTGGCCTTTGTAAGCACTTTTTCCCTGAGCGATGCTGATACATTTGTATAATTATTAAAGACTTTCCAAACGGTTACCCGTGAAATTCCAAGTGCATCCGCAATATCCTGCATCGTTACTTTATTCATGGTTTCCTTTCTTTTGTCAGATAAGATTTTCTGCAATCAAATAAAACCACTGACAAATAAATCATAAATGAAGTAGCTTCATCTTAACATATTTAACATTTGAATGCAATATTTTCCACAATTTTATCGAAATTTTATAAACTATTTCAACAACTTTTTCTATATAATATGTAATACCGACATTTACATTCCATAACCTTGCACATAAACTTTTCAAAAATTCATTTGACCATATACATGTCTTATAGTAAATTTTTTCCAATCGAGCAGGAAAGATTCACCTTCCCTACTCGCCGCGCGGGGCGCGTGTTGCGTCCGCAACTATTTTCCTTACGCGCCCCTGTGCTATCGAGCAGGGGAATGCTCTCCTCCACTACCCGCCGCGCGGGGCGCATGCAGCTTTTGCTGCTAATTTCCTTATGCGCCCCTGCGCATAAAAAAAGGACTGCCCTCCGTAAGCGGCAGTCTTTTTTATGTATCTCTTTTTTGTTAATCCAGATCAATTCCCCCTATGGGCATCTGGTTATTCCCAAAGCCGTCCCCGGCATTTGCTGCTGCCATGGCGTACTCTTCACGAAGGGAAAACTTTGCAACCAGGCTCTTAAGCATTGCGGCCTGCTCCGAAAGTTCCTGGCTGGCAGCTGCACTTTCCTCCGCCGTAGCCGAGTTAGTCTGTACCACACTGGAAATCTGGTCCACACCCAGGGTAACCTGCTCCACAGCGCCTGCCTGCTCTTCTGCCGCATTGGCAATGCTGTCCACATTTGCAGACGCATCACGAACCTGCTCAACCACTTTCATCAGAGATTCCGCAGTTGAGTTTGCAATCTGGGTTCCGCGCGCCACTGCACTGATGGAACTCTCGATCAGCTCAGCCGTATTCTTGGACGCAACGGAACTCTTGCTGGCAAGGCTGCGCACTTCCTCTGCCACAACGGCAAAGCCTTTGCCTGCCTCGCCTGCGCGTGCCGCCTCCACTGCGGCATTCAGAGCCAATATGTTCGTCTGGAAAGCTATGTCTTCAATTGTCTTGATAATCTTGCCGATCTCATTGGATGTACGGGTAATCTCTTCCATGGCAGACATCATATCCCGCATCTGGTTATTACACTCATCCACCTCGTCGCCTGCGGTATTTGACTGTGTCCTGGCTTTCAGGGCATTATCCGCGGTTTCCTTAATCTGATGAGAAATATTTGTAATCGTGGCGGCAAGCTCTTCCACGGAAGCAGCCTGCTCCGTAGCGCCCTGGGCCAGGGCCTGGGCTCCGTTGGATACCTGTCCGGATCCGGAAGCAACCTGGTCGGCACTCTGGTTAATCTGTCCCAGCGTCATGCTCAGGTCACGGTTCAGTTTACGGATGGACAAAAGCAGACTCTGGAAATTACCCACATATCTCTCCTCAGCCCTGGTCCGCACATCAAAATTGCCGTTTGCCATTTCACTCAGAAGCATGGACGCATCCGCGATAACGGCATCCAGTATGACTGTCATATTCTTGAAAGCCTTTGCCAGCCTTCCCAGTTCATCCTTGGACTGATAGGTTATGTTAATATCAAACTCACCTTTTACGATCTTGTCTGCCGACTTCTCCAGCTCACGAAGAGGACGCGTAATGGATCTGGTCAGGTACGTGGAAAGGATCATCGTGATCACCAGAGCCGCTCCTGCCATTGCCACTTGTGCAATGACCAGCATTTCCTGCATGGAAACCGTTTCTTCATAATCGTTCTCTGCACTCTGTTCTGCAGCAGCGCTGATTGTTATCAGGTTATTCACCGCTTCTTCCACCAGGGGCTGGTACTGGTCCAGCAGCATTTCCTGTGCTTTCTCCATGTCGGTGTTGACCATGGCAATAACCTGTTCCTGAAGATCCACGGCATCCCTCACATTGGTGGCAAACACATCCAGCATGGCTCTGTCACCGGTGAAATTTCCAAACAGCCACTCTGCATCTTCTTCCAGTTTGGTCATCTCTTTGTTCAGATCAGCCAAATAGGAATCGCTCTTGCTTTGATCTTCCTCAATTGTCATAAACGAAAGATCCTTCACAATAATCTGCAGTCCCCGGCGCATACTCATGACTCTGTTGGTAATCTGATACCCTACATTATAAAATTCCGAGTACTTGTCCGCATTCTCCCGCAGTCCGCTGATGGCAATCCATACTGTACCGATAAACAAAAGGATAATCAGCATGAATGTCAGCAGCAATTTCTTTCCGATACTGAGATTTTTCATTCCCATCCTCCTTACTTTCCCATAAACAACTACGGTCGATTACTCATCTCACCCGGACTCGGCATCCGACGACATATTATTTATGGATTGAAAAATTATATTAATACCATATGTAAATTATAATAGATTCTTGTCAATCTGTCTACCCAATTCCATATTATTCTATTTTAATTCCCCTTTTCCATAAGAAGCCTGTTTACCTTGTCTCTCAGGGACAAAATAAATCCGTCGGTTTTGGGATACTGCCGGAAGGAAAGCTCCATGCCGGCTTCCTGACGGATCAGCTCCAGCACTTTATCCCTGCCTATCCGGGACTCCAGCGCACACAAGGCCCGGTAATCGCTGATTGCCTCTTCCTGCACCATTAACCGTATGGATTCCTCCGGAACGCCGTTTTCCCCGGGATACACCAGAAAAGCATCCCCCGCCGGGAAAGTACCGCCTGCGTCCACGGTCTCGTAAGGATCGATCTGTTCTTTGGATAAGGCACTATTGTAAAAATTAAATCCCCAGTGTAAAAATCCGCTGATTTCATGCCAGTACATCAAAATTCCGTAAATACGGTTTCTCCGGGAAGGCATACTGATAAACCGGTTGGGAACTTCCACGGTCTGGGCACAGCAGAAATAGCTCCACAGTCCGGGAGTATGCTTCTCCAAAAACGGTTCTATATGATTTACCGCACATACCGGAATATCCACAAGTCCCTTCTCATAATACTCATAATCGCTGACAGCTTCCATAATCGTGCATCCCTCCAGCAGACTGCGCACTGCTTTCTGGGCCGTCTGATAATGGGCAGAACTCAGATCCGGCTCATCTGAAATATGGAAGAATGTCTGCGGCAGTAATCCGCGCCCGGCCAGGACACCCTTCAGCGCCGGAAGCAGTTCCCCCAGGAAGTGAAGGTATTCCGGGGCATCCGAGGGGGTATCCCATCCGAAAATCTTTTTTCGCTCCCCATTCACTTTTGCCTCCACCTTCGGGGCAGCCGCAGCGCCCCACTGGGTAAACAGATGGCAGATTTCAAAATATGTAATTCCGTCAGCCAGACAAATGTCCAGAAAACGCTCCAGATTTGAAAAATCAAAACAATATTTGTCACCGGAAACTTCCACATCCACCAGCTGGATCGTAGTCCGCTCCAATCCCACACCTGTATCCAGGGGAGGCGTCAGCACCGGCACATAGATCATATTGCCTCCGCGCCTGACATAAACCTCCAGAAAATTCTTGAAAATTTTCCAGAATTCTTCCGTGAATGCACCCACCTTATAGTAATTCACAATCCCGTCGAAATGAAACCATTCCGTATGGGGAATGGACAAGGGAGGAAGGACGCTGTCAATTACACGGACATCCGCACAGCATTCCGTCTCTTTTCCTCCATCTGCCGGCTTCAGGCTCACCGATACCCTGTAGTTTCCCGGAAGCTGTCCCTGCCCCGGTGTAATATCCACCCAGAGGCTCTGCCACTCCTCCCCGGCAGTAAGACTTTCTTCCCCGATATCGCGCAGCAGATCCGGCGCCATTCTGGAGTCCCGGAATAGATAGTCCTCATCCCAGGATTCCGGATTGCAGCTGTAGCGGCACATCACCGGCAGCACCCTCCTGACACGGATCCCGGGCGCCTCCATCTCCTGCAGTTTCTCATGCACTCCATCTGTTTCATGGACTCTGACCACTTCCTTGTTCAGATGATATTCAGATACCTTTTCCTTATCACTTTCCCGGTATGCAATCTGGAAAGAAATTGTCTCTCCCAGCAGAACGCTGAAAGTGTAATCCTTGTTCAGTTCTGTGGGTTCCCCGCAAATCCCTACTTTTTCCAGTGAGCTCACAAGTCTTGTTTCTAACATCCTTACCTCCATTCTGGTTCCCCAGTGTCCCTGTTTACCGTAATGTTCCGTTCCCTGCCCTGATTCCGCAATGTTACCGTGGTATCGGGGCAGGTCTGTACGGTTTTATCTGTTTCTTATGACAAAATACGTAAAAGCGTATCCGCCATGCCCACATTGTATCCTGAATCTGCAAAAAGGCAGCCCTTCCCTCTCATAATCATGGCCAGAGGCAGTTTTCCCGGGCTGCGGCCTGTCTGGCGGGAGATAGCCTCATACTCTGTGCCAAAGTCATGGAACAGCAGTTCTGCCCTGCTCACCTTCCCGCAGGTTTTCAGCAACGTATGATCCCTGGCATAATCCGCTCCATTCTGGATTACAAAATAAATGGGATTTGTCAGTTTATTGAACAACTCATTCTTTTCACACATTTCATTTAAAATATGCTCCGTGGGTTCCTTGGTCAGCTCCAGCCACAATACCAGGCTTCTCTGCCCTGCGCCCAGGGAAGAAAGCATAACCTTCTCTCCATCGGCCTTTTGCAGGGCTAAATCATCCACCTGCACCTCTTGCAGCACGGAATCCATGGAAATATCCCGCATTTGCAGCGTTATGGATTTGGTCTGGTTCTCCTGCAGCCGGAAATCATAAACTTTTACAAACTGTTTTCCATCCGGAAGCCGGTTTGTGGTAACGACTCTGTATATTCCCTCCTCCAGTTCAAATTCACGATTCTGCCCGGAAGAATCCCCTCCCTTTTTCCCGGGACGAAGAAACAAAGGCATGAAGCTTCCCTTCTCAAAACGGGAAAGGGAATAGTGCTTCCAGTCCTCCAGTTTCAGTGGCTCCTGGGCCTCCAGCAAAAGGGTGCCCCTTCCTGCACTTTCCTTCCCTGTGACAGGCACAAATCTTCCTTCCGAATAATATTCCAGGCTTCTGTCCACAAAACGTATCCTGGCCGGTATTCCCAGCGCACGATATATGTGAATACACAGAACCTCCCTGGAAATCTCGCTGCCCATTCCCCCGGTCAGACAGCCCACCGGGGAAGTAATCAGGTTGGCATATTCCTGTTCCGGCATGGATACCAGGAAACGGTCCAGCTTTTCCGGAAGACATCCCGGATTTTTCCGGATCTGTTCTTTCTGTTCCGGGCTGAAGAGGCCGGCCAGGACTCCCCTGCAGGCTCTGGGAAACTCATGCATAACGCAGGGATTCAGCAAATCGGAGAAAAATACTTCCCTGGGAAACGTCCCGGCATAAGGGGAAGCATAAATGCAGCACTCTGCCAGAACCTCTGCCCTGATATCCCAGTAATCATTCTGATTCAGTACTTTCAGCGCCTCCAGCTTCCAGCTCTCCGGCCCGTACTCCCTCTGAAGCTCACACACGCGCCCTGCAAAATCCCATTCCAGGAACCGGACAATCTCTCCCATATTGCCCCGGGCCTGGCGCAGAATTCCCTCAGCCTGCTCTCTTTCCTCCCCGTCAAAACGCATCAGGACTCTTGCCCCATCTTCTTCCCGATAAAATGCCGCGGCCCTTTTCTCCCTTTTGTCTGCCGCCGCACTCAGTCTGCTGTTCTCTTCCTGCTGCTCTTCTTCCGTCTCCCTGTCATCAGAAGGTACTTCCGCCGGCGCACAGAAATCCATCTCTCTCCACTGGTCCAGCCCCTGCATTTCCTTTCTGAGAACCACTTTTCCTTCTGCCCTGCTCACATTCCCTGAAATGGCATGGTCTGGCCCTGACCCGCCAAAACCTGCCAGGGAAACATGCGTTTCTCCATAGCAGTCATCCTTGCCGGCACATACCAGAAAATCCCCGAATCCCGTATCTATCCTTGCCCTGCCATAATTTTCCCCATCCTCTTCCCTGCCGGTGAAAAGAGAGGCAACACGGTTAAATCTGCCGTAATTCAGCACCGCAAAATCCACTCTGGCATCCGGAACAGGCTTTCCCTCTTCATCCGTCACCTGCACCGTCAGTTCTATGGTCCTGGCATACTGCTTCAGATGATTCACCTTCACGGACATATCCGGTCTGTCCAGCATGGGTTCCTCCGGGGTATCTTTGCCGAACCATCTGGAATCGATCAGCATGGCGCGGGCGGTAGGACCTGCAAACCAGCCCTTATCCAGGCATCTGCCCGGTTCACAGCCTCCCAGAAAATGCCATCTTCCATCACACCAGGCTTCCACCCAGGCATGGTTGTCATCACAATGGGACCACCATGGTGCCGCTACCTCCCTTGCAGGTATACCGATACTGCGCAGGGCTGTGGACGCGAAAGGCGCCTCCTCCCCGCACCGGCCCATGGCGGTCTTATACATGGTCATTGGATTCTGGGTCCTCATAAACGTAGTCTGGTAAGTCGCTTTCTCCGCACACCAGAAATTGGTCTCCACAGCGGCATCATACATGTTTCTGCCGGAAATCCGGTCTTTCAGTTTATGATAAAAAAAACTTCTTGTATCCGCAATATCTTCATTATGCACTCTGTGATGCAGCACATAATTGGCAAAAAGCTTCTCCGGCACTTTTCCCGCAAAGGGTCCTCCCTTCCAGAGAAACACCGCATGCCTTGCATAAGCAAGATACACCGCTGCCGGGTAATCCAGGATATCGCTCAGGGGCATGGCACTGTACAAAAACTGCAGCGCCTCTGCCTCATCCTGCGTGCACCGTCTCAATACCCCGGAGATTTCCTCCCTCTTCTGTTCCAGGAGCATACGGCTGAAACCGCATAAGCGATTGTCCTCATCCGGAATTTCCGACTCCTTCTTCCTCAATTCTCTGATTCTGTCATCCAGCAGATTCATCTGATTGTCAAAATACTGCCTGATCTCGCCAAAATACGTCTCTGAAAACATTTTCTTTCCTTTTAAATAACCTTTCCTTCCCCATTTTCCATGAAAACCGTCCGCACTTTTGTTTTCCCATGGAGATATAAAATTTCAAGCTTCCCTTATGTTGTCGTTTTCTCCGCAAATCCCGGATTTCCGATTTCATAACAAAAACTGCCGCAGCAGTCTTTCAAAACAGATTGTACTATGCGGCAGTTCTTATCAAAGTATTTTCATGTCATGCCATCTTTTAACAGTCAGGCATGGGATATTTTTTCATCCAGTCCATAAGATGGTCCACAGTGGTAAAGGCAAGCCCTGTCACCGTGTCGGCACATCCATAATAAACTGCAATGCGTCCGCTCTCCGCATCCGTCAGGGCAGCGCAGGGGAATACTACATTGGGAACATCCCCGTTCTGCTCATAAGTCTCTTCCGGTGCCAGCAGATAGTATCTGGAACGCATCTTTACCTTCCAGGGCTCCTCCAGATCCAGCAGGGCGCATCCCATACGGTACACATAACCGCTGCAGGTACGAAGCACACCGTGATAAATCAAAAGCCATCCTTCATCTGTCTCGATAGGGCAGGGTCCGGGACCGATTTTCATGGACTGCCATGCGGAAGTATCTCCCGGCACTGTTCCCATGACAAATCTGTGATGTCCCCAGAATTCCATATCGGGACTCTGGCTCAGGAAAATATCGCCAAAAGGCGTATGTCCCGTATCACTGGGCCTGGACAGCATCATGTAACGCCCGTTGATCTTTCTGGGGAAGAGCACGCCGTTTCTGTTGTAAGGCAGGAATGCATTCTCCAGCTGATGAAATGTCTTGAAATCATATGTATAAGCCACCCCAATGGTAGGTCCATGGTAGCCGTTGCACCATGTGACATAATAGCGGTCCTCAATTTTGACCACCCGGGGATCGTAGCGATATTCCCGTTTCGTCACCTCCGGGTCTTCTCCCTCAAAGCTGACAGGTTCATGATTGATTTCCCAGTGAATGGCGTCTTTGCTGAACCCGGCAAAAATATCCATGCTCACGGAAAGAGAGTCACAGCGGAACACTCCCGCATAGCCATCTCCGAAAGGCACCACCGCACTGTTAAAGATGCTGTTGGCGATGGGAATGTCATGACGTCCGATGACCGGATTCCGGGAATAACGCCAAATGGGTCTGTCACACCCTTCCGGTCTGTCCTGCCAGGGTATGCCCGGCAAAGCATTTCCAATGATTCTGCTCATAAAATCCTCCTTGTATAAAAATTATGATCTTTTTCTTATTTTGATCCTACCATAATATAACACTCTTGTGAAGCGGCAAATTACTTTTTTGGACTCCTGTGATAATCAAGTAGGGGTCTAATCGAGTAGGGGAATGCTCTTCCCCACTACTCGCCGCGCGGGGCGCATGTTGCGTTAGCAACAATTTTCCTTATGCGCCCCTGTGCATAAGAAGCGGCATCGGGATCACCGACACCGCTTCTCTTTTTGTGCTTATTGATACACGACTCACCAGACCATCGCCGGATCATAAAACTGCCACTTTGAAAACCTGTATTTTGTCCGTAAAAATCAATCTCCACCGAGACCGCTTCGTGCCGCGCCCTGTACGAAACGCTTCTGCACAAATGCATACATGATCAGCAGCGGCACCACTACCAGCAGTGCACATGCAGAAATGACGGCTGTCTGCAGGAAAGGATTGGTTGCATCAATTGTGGTCAGCCATTCGGGTCTGGTCTTGGCCGCGTTATTGATACCCCAGCGGACATTGCTCTGCAGGGAAGAATAGCGGTAAGCCAGCTGCTTTACATTAGGATTCAGCAGCCCCGTATAATAAGTATCGGTATAATTCCAGAGGAAGCTCAGAACCGATACCGTCAGGATAGAACCGGACATACTGGGAACCACTATGCTGAAGAATGTCCTCAGGAATCCGGCGCCGTCCACATGGGCAGCCTCTTCCACGGAAATAGGCAGACCCCTGACACCCTGGCGCAGGAAGTAAATATACAGACCGCTCTTCACACCCATGCCGGTTCCCGCAAGAATAAACTGGGCTACCGGCTGGTTAATCAGATTAATCCCCGCTCCCGTGCCGTTGATCAGGCCGATGAGGCCGAATATGTCAAAGTTCCGGAATGCGGCGTACTGGGCCAGCATAATAGAATCACTGGGTACCACAATGGTCAGAACCACGAAGAAGAAGAGAATATTACTGCCCTTAAACTTCAGTCTGGCAAATGAATATGCCGCAAGGCCTGTGGAAAGTACCTGGAGAAAAGTCAGCACTACCGTGGTAAGCAGCGTATAAAGCAGGCTGGGCCAGTAATCCATCAGGTTCTTGGAAATAGACATCGACATAAATATTGTGGAAACCTGCTGCGGTATCCAGGAGCTGGATTTTTCTCCCAGTACAGCCGGCGCCGTAAAAGCATCCCTGACCAGGTTCCACAGAGGAGTAATAACCACAAAGCCTAAACAAATCAGGATGACATACCGGAACAGCGACACAAAAAAGCTTCTCACGTGTTTCTGGATGGTATACTTTGAAAGACGTCCCTTGCGCAAGTCTACCCAGAAGCTGATACCCGCCATTTCCTCGGCTTTTTGCATTCTTTCTTTTCTGCTCAATTTAGTCATAGTAGAACACCCCCTTCGATACAATACCGCAAACCACGCCTACCGTAACAAGGGTTGCCGCAAAGTAGATAAAACTCATTGCCGCGCCATAGCCGTAGTACTCGGCAGCTCCCGTAAAAGTTATTTCCTGAATATAGGTAGAAAATGCTTTGGTGGTCTCACCAACGGTAACAGTTGCATGGGCAAAAGATTCCGCAATACTGTACACCAGACATACCAGAATGGTGGGCGATACCATGGGAAGCGTAATCTTACAGAAGGTTTCAAACTGGGTACAGCCTTCCATCTTCGCCACCTCGTACAAGGTAGGGGAAATGGCCTGCAGACCGGACAGGAACAGCAATATCTGTACGCCGCAGGTGGTTACCACATCAAAAATATTCTTTACATAAGTCACCAGAAGCGTTGTCAGCTCCTCCGGAATACCCGAATTGATTACCAGGTCCTCCAGCCATTTCATATTCATGACAGATTCGGTTGTCTCCGTCGTCAGCGTTTTTACCTCTGCCAGGGTAAAAGTAGCGATTCCTGTTGCAAGAATAATCGGAATTACGAAAACTGCCCGGAAAAATCCCCTTCCTTTATATTCGCCGTTTAGAAGCATTGCAATAAACAATGCAACAAAAATCTGGAACGGCACTTCCTTGGCCATCTGGGTAAACGCCTCTGCCAGATGTCGGGTATAATCCGCATTTACGCCCAATACCCATTTGAAATTTTCTATACCAATAAATGTTCCCGAAAATTTTCCGTTCACCATCTCCATATGACACAGTGAATACCAGAGAGTGTTCACCAGGGGTCTGATAAAGAAGAATATCAGACCGATGAGCCAGGGAAGCAGGAAGATAAAGCCCCATAATGCCGTCTTTTTGGAGAAGTCCATTCTCTTATACCAGGAAAGAGCCGGCTTTTTTACTGCCGTTTTTGTTTCTTTTTTCATCTTACCTCCTCCTTTACTTTATTACATAGCTGAAAGCCGGCACCGTCACTCCGTCAATCTGTTCTTCCAGGTCGCTGTAGTTAAAATAAACCTTGACCCCGTTGGAATAAGTTACGACACGCAGATTGTCATTGCGTTCATACAATTCATGCTCCACTATCGTCGCACCCTTTACCTGATCGTAAAAATTACGGTACTCTTCGTAGTATGTGCCGATTTTGTCTTTCCAGTAGCTGTAATCCACCGCAAAATAATTCTCCTGCTCGGTGCCATTCAGCAAGGAAGCATTTTCATACATAAATGTAAATTTCGGCACACTGCTGCTCTCCAGGACACGCATAAAGTTCACATACACATCCGTTGATTCTTTATTTAAGGACTCGGAAGAATATTCTTTATGGCCGTTCAGCACCAGTCCCAGAAAAGGAATGGAAGCATCCAGAACTCTCATACCGCTGTCAGTGGTAGGAATATCTGTCAGATACGTACTGTAGGCATAAGCGTCACAAACAGGATTTGACAGCATCAGTGTCATACCGTCTGCCAGCCCGGCTACCGCATCCTTCATCAGATTCCTTCCGGATGCAGGCGCTACCTGGTTATCACCGTAATCTGTTCCGATAAAGGTATACAAATCACTGGAAGCCATGGTATTCAGACCTGTTTTGCTGGAAAAAGAACTCTTTACTTTGCCGAAATACTTCTGCATATAAACAGGGCTGACAAGATACAGGGGATAATCCGCCTCACTCTCCACTGTTTTTTTCACAGGGTCAAAAGAATAAATCTGGCCCCGCTCATTCAGAATATTCCATGCTGCCATTTCATTGTTGATCTTGGTCTTTGTATAAGCCGTCTGCAGCTGCAGGTTCGGGAACACCTGGGCTCCCACGGAATCCGCATAGGATGTGAGACTCTTTAACCCGGATTTTCCTCCCAGACCGGGAGCTATCTTCACTCCGGATGCCAGGGATCTCTGATTCATGCCCCCATTCACCATACCGCTGTAAATCAGCTTCACATTTCCCACGCCGCTGTCCGTCAGGTTCTGAAGGATTTCCTTTGCCTGACTGAAAGATGTCAGCGTCTGGGTTCCATCATACGGAATTCCAAGGAAGTACTTGGTCTTATCCGTGCTGCCCATCAACTCCACATAAAAGGGAGCGGTGTCTTCAGCAGTACCCGCTGTCAGCACGCCTTTTTCCTCCAGATATCCGGCATAGCAGTCTGCCATATCCACATAATCGGCATCTGTACCCAGCCAGAAATACCGGAGGGTAATATTTTTATCGTAGATATCGTCGCTGACCTTAATCAGGGTATACTCACCGCTGGCATTCTTCACACCGGAAGAAATGGTCTGCTGGGTCTGGATGTCAAAGGACAGTTTCATCTTGGAGAACGGCTCCGAATTATCTGTTCCGCTCACATAGGCATCCAGTGTAGCCACTTCCGCGCCTTCTTCAATCACACCGAATATAGTGCTGTTTGAATTTTTCATACCCAGTACAGGAAGCATCATCTGTGTATTGACACTGTTGTAGTTAGTTGCCCCCACCAGTTTGTCACCGCCAAAATAGGATGACATATAATGGAATTCCCGAATCTTCGTGCTGTCCAGATAGATCAGGGCGCCGCTGCCATCAGGAATAAACATATATCCCTCTTCCTCTGTCTGCGTGGAATCGGATGTGAGGAAATAAGGAAGCAGCTGAATCTGATTGATGGGATTTTCCTTTTTTGTCTCAATCTTACTGGTATCCACATTTACTATCAGTTCTTCGCCATCCAGATAATACTCTACCGGAACATGAATCCTCAGGTTGCTGGGATAGTTCTCCGGATTTACTTCATGTGTTTCCAGGTCTTCGTAGAGTAACTCATCTGTATACTTTCCTACTTCATAAAAGAGATTGTAAAACTCTTTCAGGGCCGCCGAGCTTAAACGGTTCTGGTTTCCGCCTTCCCCGCCGCCGAAACTTCTGAGCCAGTCACCGGAAGACAGCTGCTGGTAACGTTTTTTCAAAAGATTCATCTGGGAATCATCCAGGTACTGAGCCACATATTCCTGCATTCTGTCGTCGGAGATTCTTTCCGGGAAATTTTTGTAAGTAACACTGTCATCTCCCAGAGTATAAAGAATGCGGACTCCGTTGTCAATCTTCTGATAAGAAAGCTGACCCAGGCTGGAACACATACTGTAGGAATCATATGTATTTACCGAAGAATAAAGCTTATTTGCATTCTTACTGCCGTTAAAATATCTTACCATTAAGTCGGACTGCTCTGCATTTGTAAGACCGGTGATACCATCGTCATGGCTCATATTGGTATCCTGATATACGCCGGTACTGCTGTCCATCCAGCGGATGGTACCTGTGGCAGGATTTAAGAGCAGCTGCATGTCCCCGCTTTTTGCCACTTCCACAAAATCGGTTCCGCTGAAAGTATCAAACTGCTGGGTCTCCCAGTAGCTGGCCTGCTCTTCTTCAACCGTTTCCTCCGGGGAACCGCAGCCCCCAAGCAAAGTAAGGCAAAGACCAGCCACTGCGGCATAGGTAAAAATAGAACGTTTTTTCATTTTCTTCGCCTCCTTCCTAAAGCACCAAAAACAGTTCTCTGAAGATCTGTGTCCAGTCATTGACAAACTGTGCCAGAAGCGTTGCGAACAACATTGCCACAAAACAGATAATCAGCATTGCCACAACCGAAAGCAACAGTGTAGCCACGTTCTTGGTAAAGGTATACTGGTTCACCATGATGGTTCCGATGAACATATAGAAGAAGAATAATACCATACCGAATGTAAACAGCGCACTCACCAGGGCCGCTTCATCTTCCGTTACAAAATTGGAGAGAATGGTTCCCACCAGGTACAGCCAGCAGGCCGGATAGAGGGAATATCCCACTACCTTGGTAATATGCACTACCTTTCCTTTACCTGACAGAAGCACACCCACTGCCCAGTTGCCCACGATAAAGGCCACATAGGGAAGAATGGCGCTGCCCACAATCAAAGGCACGTTTACATTGTCAATATCCACAAAATTAACCATAAATCCGGCATATCTGTACTTGATCAGACTGATCCAGCCAAACAGGATAATAACCACAATACTGAATACCAGGGAACCGTCGTCATAGTATTTCACATCATCAAAGGCCTTGAAAGGACTTGAAAGAACATATCCCGGCCATTTGAACAATGTAAACTTGGTCTTTTTCCAGAATCTTGTCAGTTTTGTGTCCCTGGGCTGTGCAGGGCGGAATTTTCTGTAGATCTTCCATGCCACCAGCGCCACAAGCAACACTGCAAGCACTGTTATGATCTTGCTGAAGTTACGGTTCATCCACTCGCCGGACACCTGGGCATATGCATTGGAGTAATAGCTTCTGTCGCCGCCGATATAGAAATTATCCTTGGCTTTCTCATACTCCCCTGTACGCATCTGGTGTTTGCCCAGTCCCAGATTTGCATAATAGAAATTGTTGTTGATATCCAGAACCTGCTCCCAATAGCCTGCCGCCGTGGCGTAATCATACTCTGATTCAGCCTGCAGAGCCGAATTGATCAGTGCGCCGTAAGTAGAAGGAGCAAAAATTTCCAGGGACTGGTACACAATGTCTACCACCACAATCTTGTCATCCATAAAACAGAATGTGGAGGGAGAGTTCAAAAGTCCTTCCGCGTTTCCGTTTCCAGCCAGTTCATACATCAGATAACCATCCGGACTGTAGACAAATATCCGGGAACGTGTGGTATCCAGAACGGCAAATCTGCCATCGTCCGCCACCGCAATATTGGTCAGGTTGGAAATAGACTTCTTGTTCTCATAGTCTCCCATGGGTTCCGTGATAAACTCATGCGACGGCATGACATTGTCACCTGAGGAATTCAGCTTTTTGATGGGTTCATCATCGGAAGCTCCCGATACACTGGCAAAAATAAATCCATCCTCATCAATGGCAAGGTCACTGTAGGAGGTAGGCAGCCACAGTGCGCTTCGCGCCAGCTGCTCCTCTGTCATCAGATTTCTCCAGAACAGGTCCAGCATATTGAACGATACCTCGGTAGCGCCAACATAACGGTTGAAATTACCTTCCGGGTCCAGTTCCACCAAACCTTCATAACAGTTCTGCACCAGTACATAAATACGTCCCACTTTGTCCACCACAAGTTTTTTGGGCGCATATGTGGTAGTCAGACCGATACACTCAGGATCTCCGATAGCCCTTATGTACTTTCCGTTCTCGTCAAATTCGATGATCTCTCCCTTGGCCTGTTCACAGATATAAATGTGTTCGTCTTCCGTGACAAAAATGCCGGTGGGGGCATTGACCGTACTCTGGGTACCGTCCTCTCTTACATAATCCGTAATATAACTGAAATTCTCAAATTCTTTGTCGGCAATAACGATACTTCCGTTCAGAGCAATGTAAACTTTGTCATTCCGGTAGAAGACACCCGATGCCGAAGCCATGCTCTCAACTCCCAGATCCGCTGCGTATATCGTCTGTTCCAATTCGTATGCAGCCGGTGCAGCAATCACATTGCCCCAGATGTCATAGGAATAAGAATCTGCCGCGTAGGATACAGTGCCAAATCCAAGGATGGCACATAATACAAGAGAAAGTCCCCCAAGGCACTTACTCCAAATCTTTTTTGATTTTTGCATACGCCACCTCTTATTCTTTCATTCCGGATGTTGCCATCGTAGATACCACGCTGTTCTGCATGATCAGGAATACCACCAGCGGTACCGCAAACATGACAACGGCCGATGCGGAAGAAATACCTACATAGGAGCTGCCCACGCCGGTGATCTTACCGCTTGCCAGCTGTCCCACCACATAGGCAAATCCCTTCTGTGCCTCCGTGTAGATAAACTTGTCGCCGGTATTGGTCCAGAAAGCCTGAAATACCATAATAAAAGCTGTCACCAGTGCGGGCTTCACCACCGGCATCACGATGGTAAAATGAATCCTTACGTATCCGGCGCCATCGATCTGTGCTGCCTCCATCAGGGAGTCCGGAATCTGTTCCATAAAGTTCTTCATCAGATACAGACCCAGGGTAGACGCAAAACCGGGTATAATAATAGCCCACTGGGTATCCAGCATTCCCAGACCGGCAATGGTCAGGAAGTTGGGTATCATGGTAACTGCCGTGTTGAACATCAGGGAGTACACAATCATCTGGTTCAAAAACGCGCTGCCGGGAAATTTATATTTTGCCAGCGGGTAGGCGCAAAGGGATGCCAGTACAATATGGCCCACGGAACCTATGGCTACCACAAACAGCGAGTTAAACAGTGACCTGGTTACAGGAACCACCGTATTTGCCAGGACATTGACAAAATCCCGATAGTTATTAGTGGTCGGACTGGAGACAAGAATCTTTGGAGGGAATATGAACAGCTCGTTCATGGGTTTCAGGGACTGGCTGATCATATACACTACCGGGAAGAAAAAGGTAAAAGCCATGGCCAGAAGAAACAATCCGAGAATTACGTTTCCCCAGAAGCTTCTTTTGGATTTCTTCACAGTCGGCTTAAAATTCTTCGTTCTCTTTTTAGTCAAATGATTTTGATAAAGTCTTTTTAACGTTTCCATATTCACCCTTCCTCTCTCCGATCAGGTTCCGACCTTACGCAGCAGCTTCTGGATCAGCATATTGCATAAAATCATAATCAGGAACAGGATAACGGCAATTGCCGATGCATAACCCATTTCCATACGGATAGAACCATAGTCGTTCAGGTGGTTGACAATGGTATGGGTCGCATAATTGGGGCTGGGGAAACCTACAAGGCTGTCTCCAATGGTACCTACGGATAAGGAACCTGTGATGGTGGTAACGGCGCCGAACAGCAGCTGGGGCTTCATATTGGGCAATGTCACATACCAAAGCTCCTGCCAGCGGTTCCGGATACCGTCGATGGCGCCTGCCTCATACTGGGCTTCGTCCACACCCTTGACACCGGCTACGAAGGAAAGGAAGCCTACACCCATACTCATCCACAGAGATGCCAGAATGACGACTACCATTACCACATCCGCGTCAGACAGCCACAGAATGGCTTCATCCGTAATCCCCAGATTACGCAGTATAGCGTTCAGATAACCGTTGCTGTCATTGGAGAAAATCTGTGCGAACACAGCCACCACAGCCGTACCTGCCATACTGGGCGCATAAAAAATCACCGTCAGTACAGTACCTACCTTATGGGGCAGTTCGTTGATCATCCAGGCCAGCAGGAAAGAGAGAATGTATCCGCCCGGTCCTACAATCACTGCGATAATGAAAGTATTCTTGATGGCAGTGATAAAAGTGGAATCGTCCAAAAACAGCTTGCGGTAATTGCGCAGACCTACAAAATTGGCCTTCTCCAGAACATTATAGTCTGTAAAGCTGAACCATACAGCCTTTAACACCGGATATACCACAAATGTGAAAAACAGCAACATAAAGGGGGCGATCATCACATACAAAGGGATGCTGCGCTTCACGTCCCTAAGGGTCAATTCGGCCCTTCTTTTAAAAGATATCTTATTAGCAGCCATCTCTCCCCTCCTATTCTGCCGTGTTTAAACCGAACTCGGTACGTTTGCTTTCAATCTCCTTGTTGATATCATCCAACAGGATATACAGCGTATCTACCGGATCTGTGTTGTCAGTTACAACCGAAGTAAATGCATTTCTGATCACACGGCCCGTAATATAACCGCCGGGGATCTGGGGCTCTGCGCGGAGATCATCCAGCAGGGACAGCACCACTTGCTTAAACTCTTCCTTCAGACCGCCGTTTGCAATGGCATTCACATTGGAGACAGGGAATTCTGCCGCTTCTCCGTTTTCTACCTTCAGCTCGGTAGAGTACTTTGTCTGTGTCTCTTCGCTGGTCCACCATTTCAGGAATTCCCAGGACTCGTTGGCCATGCCATCCTTAGCCACTGTGGAGGATACGATAAAGCAGGTGCCGATCATGCAGGCTGCGGAATGATCCACACTTCCATCCTCTTTCATGGTGCCCGGTATCTTGGCAATGGACCATTTACCGGATATTTCAGGGGCAGATACATTCAGAGTATTGACATAAGTATAATCCACCACTGCCAGGGGAATTTCACCTTTACGGAACCTGGTTGACAAGTTTACGGAATAGTTCAGTCCCTGATTGGTATAATACTCTGTCCAGTTCTTAAATACCATCATGTGATCCACCTGATCCATCAGACTCAGGGTATGACTCTCATTATAAAGTTCATAGCCCTGCTGATACAGCATGGAAAGGAAGATACTGTTCACAGGCACTGTGGTGGAACTGGTTCCTCCGCCAAGGGTAAGGTATTCGTTACTTGCCAGATACACGCTCATATTGTCTGCTTCCAGATAAGGAATGATTCCCACCAGATCGTCCCATGTCTCCGGCACTTCCAGATTCAGCGCATCCAGAATGTCTTTTCTGTAGATCATCACGGGGAAGGATAACTGATCCGGCAGACCGTATACCCCGCCTTCATACTCCAGAAATGCCCTGGTATCCTCAGGGAAACGCTGGAATACTTCTTCAAAATCAGCAAACTGTGTCAGGTCATATGCCGCGCTGCGGTATGCAAAGTTGGTGGGCTGGCTGTAGCTGGACTGTAATACCACATCCGGTCCTTCTCCCGCCACTGTAGCAGGCAGTACGGTATCGCCGCCTACCATACTCAGATTCACTTCATAGTTGGAATCCTTGAAAGAAGCATTGATCATCTTCTGGATGATGTCATACTGCTTTCTGGTATCCGTGGCTACCCACACATCCAGCTGCTGTTTCTGGGAATTATCGGAACCTTCCGCATGTACTTTGAAGTCATTGGTGAAAGAGCCGATAAAGGCATTCCAGTTATGTGCAATCTTTGCAAAGAATCCCCCTTCTGCTTTGGGAAGATTATAACCGTCTCCGGTTACCATCAGATAATCCAGTTCCACGGGAAGATTGTTGATGCTGTTGATCCATTCTCCCAGGGCAGAAAGTTTTGAGTTAAAATCACCCAGGTATTTTGCAACATCATCGGGTTTCTTGATCAGCTTCACCATGGAATTCATCATATCTACCACGCCTGATGTCTTGTTGGCGGATTCCATGCTCTCGCCGAACATTTCCACCACCGCATTCAGCCGCGTATATTCTACTTCCAGAACATCCACCATGCCGTGAACATAATCCGTAATCTGATAATCACGGTACTGGTCAGGATCCACTCCTGTCACCGCAGTCAGCTCACGATAGAGATTGTTCAGGTTATCCACACTTGTTCTGGCCAGATCCACCGCATCTGCAAGACTTCCCAATGTGGCATTCATTGTGATGGTATTGGAACCTTCTTTCAGATAGAAATAATAGTCCCCTGCGTCTCCCCCTGCAAAAGCAGTCTGCCATCCGGGAGCATAATCGAATTTAATTTCTCCTGCTTCCCTGAAAGGAAGTTCTCCGTTTACGGTCAGATAACGGGCAGAATAAAAACCTCTGTTCAGGGACTGTTTGAAACGGAGACCTATTTTGTACAGACCTGCCTGCTTCACATCCACTGTCCATGTAATATTCTGTCCTACAGTTGCCCAGCTTTCTCCGCCTATGGTATTATATACCGTGTAAGTGGCATGATAAGGCTGTGTTGCCACGGATGTCCGGTCATTGTTGGGAGACAGGGAAGAACTGGATTTCACGGCCGCGTCCTCTGCCTGGATGACAATGGCGCCATCCGGTACATTGTTGGCACTGATCACTTCCGCATCCAGCGCATTCTTGCACCTGGCCAGATAGTCTTCGTAGCCCAGCAGTTCTGATGCTGGAACCAGGGCAATCTCACTGAGTCCCAGCGCCGACTGTGCTGACTCCAGGGTCACTTTATTTTCACCCTTCTCAAAATAGAACATATAGTTCCCCAAGGTGTCACAGTCAGAAGAATTAATATATGCAACCGCGGGTCCCTCTCCCTGCACCTGCGTGGGAGCAGCCTGGTTGCCGTTGGTATTCATAAGCCAATTCTTGTTGTCATCCACCCAAAGGCGGTTGATGGTAATATCTTTACAATCGTCAAACGGTAACTCTCCATTTACATACACATTGCGCAATATAGACTGCGTACTGGTAACATCAGGATAATATGTAAGCTGGATATGATACAGGCCGGATTCCGGTACATTAAACTGATAAGTAACGGATCCTTCGTCCTGTGTCCATACCACACCTTCATTTTCCGTCAAACCGGTCATATCCGTTTCCGCATAATCAGAAGCCTTCACCGCGATCTTCTGTGTCTGGTCGGAAACATACGCTTTCGCGTGCTGGGAAATATAAGCGTCATAAGTGACAGCGGAAGTATTCTCATAACTCAGATATTTCGCCAGAACGTTATCACGGGTTTCTGCATATTCGTCACTGGAGGCCAGGTTAAATGCTATGATAATGATGGCAGCCAGTACAACCAGAATGCTAATATTGCGAATGCGGGTCTTGTTTTTCTTCTTTTTCACCCCATCAGCCCTTTCATTTCGATTATGTGGCTGTGCCCCCACCGTTCAGACGGGAACCACAGCCACACAAATGTAATCAATATATTCTACTTCATTCCGTTCGGATTAGTTGCTGCCAAATGCCTCGGCCAGTTTCTCTTCGCCTGCCTGCTTGAAGCTCTCTCCTGAAGATCTTGCGTCGTCACCGGCTGCAATAACAAATGCAGCGTTTCTGTTTACGTTAACATACTCAAGAGTCTGCATAGCATGACCCCAGTCAACGATAACTCTGGAGTGCAGCCAGTCATACAGCGCCGCGTCTTCTTCCGTACTGAATGCTCCGATCTGTCCCGGATCATATCCCAGGTTCACATAAGGAGTTCCGCTCTGCTCTGCGTCAAACGCTGCCTTTCTCACCTGTCCGCCGGCAACATTCTTCATATCACACCAGTCGCGTGCAATCTGGAACAGCACCTCGTCCGGAATATCCTTTGCGCCTGCTGCCCTGTACTCAGCCTTGGGAACCAGCATGTTGGTCCAGATAGACTGTGCAACACTGTAATTCTCGCTCAAAGTGGTATAATCGCCGCTTACGGTTACATCAGGACCCCAGGGAAAAGGAACGATACCCCAGCTGCCTGCCAGGCTGGTCTCAAGACCTTCCATCTGCCATGCCTCTACCATGGTCATAACCACATTGTCGCCTTCCGCATTCTTAGGTCCGCTGGATGCACACATATTGTCCATACCATAGGTCTGGTTTGCGGAAAGGGAACCATCATCATTTTTCTTCACATCCGTAATGGGAGCTGCCAGTCCTGCGTCAACCAGACTGCGGTAGTACTCCAGGGTCACTGTGTAATTCTCGTCTGCAATGTGGATACCGCCGTCGGAATCAACGGAAACTGCGCCGTTTGCAGCGGGAGCCATACTTGCCCAGTGAGTGCTATGTATACCGAAAGGATATACGCCATCCGGAAGCTTTGCTTTCAGCTCGGTAAGATATGCCGTACAGTCCTCATAGCTCCACTTGCCTTCCAGGAATTTCTGGGTAGGTGTCACATCCATACCGATGGACTGCAGATAGTCACGGCTGTAAGCCAGAACATAAACGCTGCCCATGTTGTCATAGGTAAATCCGTAGCACTTGCCTGCCCAGGTTGCGGGCTCAAGGTAGATGGAACCCATCTCCAGGGAATCCTTGAACGGAGTAATATCTACCAGGTAATTTCTCAGGGAAAGGGTTACGTCGTCGCCTGCGGTAAAAATATCCGCAAAGCACTCTCCGGAAAGAATTCCGTTCTGGATTGCGGTAGCGGTATCATAACCGTCGTCGTTCTGCAGCTTCACATACTCAAGCTTGATGTTGTATTTTGCTTCCAGCTGGGCTGCCATGTCCCATGCGATGGTATAGCTCTGTGCGTAGCTTCCGTCCTCATTCTTATTGTCGTCCCTGAGGTCATCCCACATACCGCCGTTGATTCTGATGGTAGCTCCGCCGCCATCAAATGTGCTGGCTGCTTCTCCGCCTTCGGCGCCTTCTCCGCCATCTGCAGAAGATTCCTCAGAACCCTGATCTGCCCCCCCTGATTCCTCTGTACCGGCTCCGGCGTCAGATGATCCTTCTGCAGCACTTCCGCTTTCATTTGCGCTGCCGGATGCTGTGTCACCGTTGCCACAGCCAGCCATTGTGCCTACCATTGCAGCTGTCATTGCAAGGGCACAAATCTTCATTGCCAATTTCTTTCTCATCAATAATCCTCCTTTTATTGATTTGTGTTTTTTGAGAACTCTCTTAATATTTTTTATTAAGATTAGTTATAAGTTTATCTTTTTGTGAACAATTTGTCAACTAATTTTTTAATATTCTATTTATTTTTTGTTAATTATACCCATTCCTCAGTTTATCTTTTGTTAATTTGCCTTAACAGAATTTTATATTCTGTCCATATTGACCATATTTCACTTTTCTTCCCTTTCATTTTCATTCTGAAGCCGGCCGCAACAGTTCAACACCCTGTCTGAACCGTTTCCACGGACGCCTGACTTCTCCGGTTTTTCTGCCTATTTACTTCCCGGACCCAAAATGTTATAATCAGGGCAAATCCAAATAAGTGAGGTAATCATATGAGTACACAACACCGCATACCTGTTCCGGCCGTGGGATTCCATCCCCCCGTCTATGTCTGCCGCTACAATCCGAAAGAATTTCAACTGGATGGAAATTTAGACAAGGATTTCTGGAAAGACATTCCTTTTACGGAAGATTTTCCGGATATTGAGGGAGATATCCGTCCCATACCCAGATTCCGCACCCGGGCCAAGCTGGCATGGGATCATGAAAATCTTTATATCGGCGCTCTCCTGGAGGGAAATGAAATCTGGGCACACCTCACGGAACATGACTGTGTCATCTTCCATGACAATGACTTTGAGATTTTTATAGATCCTGATTCCGATACCCAGGCTTACTATGAATTTGAGATGAATGCCCTGAACACTACCTGGGACCTGCTTCTGACCAAAGCTTACCGGGATAACGGCAAGCCGGTGAACGGTTTTGAGTTTCGTGGAATGCGTACTGCCGTACACATTGACGGAAAGCTGAATTGTCCGGAAGCGGACAGCCGTTCCTGGTCCGTGGAGGTCGTGATTCCCTTTGCGGCCCTGCAGGAATGTGCCTCCGAAAACCGTCCTCCCGTTTCCGGGGAATATTACCGGATGAATTTCTCCAGGGTACAGTGGAAAGTGGACAAAAAAGACGGCGCTTTCCAGAAACGTCTGTCTGAGGAAACAGGATGTCCCCTGCCGGAAGATAACTGGGTGTGGGCTCCCACAGGCGTTGTCAATATTCACTATCCGGAACTGTGGGCCTTTATTTTCTTTGCAGAAAAAGGCCGGGAGTCCGAAGCATTCCCCATTCCGGAAGACGAATACCGCAAATGGGAACTGCGCAAACTTTATTATGCCCAGCAGGCTCTCCGGGACGAAACCGGAAACTATACGGACAGTTTTGACAAATTAAAGGAAACCCTTGAGAGGCTCAGCCCCTGCCAGGAAAACAAAACAGTGCGGGATCTCCCTTATGAGATTGGCACCACTGCCCATACCTTTGAGATCACCTGCCCCGGAGCGGATGGAAAAACTGTGCTTGCCATTTTCTCCGATGGAAAAACCACTTCCTTTCCGGCCTGAGAGCATGTTCTAATTTCCTTATGCAACTATTTTCCTTATATGTCCCGTGCGCAATCCAGTAGGGGAATGTCCTTCTCCACTACTCGCCGCGCGGGGCGCATGTTGCGTTAGCAACAATCTTCCTTATGCGCCCCTGCGCATAAAAAGGGACTGCCGATGGCAGCCCCTTTTTTATTTCTATCAATTTTCCCATTGACATTTTTATTCCAGAACCCGCAGCAGCATATCCGCAAGTCCCACATTGTAACCGGCATCACTGTAAATACATTGTTCCCGGCCTTCCATAACCACTGCAAGGGGAAGTTTTCCTGCCTGCTGTCCCACGGTTTCCGCCAGCTTCTCATAGTTTGCGCCGAAATCATCCAGAAGAGGCGTCAATTTCGGCAGCGCTTCCATTGTCCGTCGAAGAGTGGCGTTCTGCAGATCCTCCTTATCCCGCAGCACCGCATACAACGGCACTTTCAGGGCAGAAAATTCTTCTTTCAGGTCAAACAGCTCATTCAGAATATGTTCTGTGGGTTCCCTGGTCACTTCCAGCCACAGGAAAAGAGCCTTTCCTTCCCCGGTGAATCCGGACAGCAGACTAGCATGGCCTTCAAGGGTACTTACAGAAAAGTCCTCTGTTTTTGTCCGCGACAACAAATCTTCCACGGGAATATCCCTTATGGACAAAAGGATCTCACGGCTTTCGCCCCTTTGAAGCCGGAATGTCAGCATTTTTGCAAGCTGGTCGCCATTTCTCCTGCGATTTGTGGTCAGAATACGGTACATACCGGGTTTCAGCTGCAGTTCTGCCTGATTTCCCTCCATCTGACAATCCCACAGTCCCAGGCGGCAGAAACCATCTTCCTCAAACCGCTCCAGGGAATAATGTTCCCTCTCGTTTAATTTTAAGGAATCATCCGTGCACAGCGTAAGCCTGCAGCTTTCCTCACCGCCTTCCGCCCTCCGGAACTGACCATCCAAATAGTATTCCAGGCCTCCATCCAGCCTGTTTAACCTGGACGGAATGCCGAGACTCCGATACAGATTTACACAGAACACTTCCCTTGAATACCGGCTTCCCACGCCGCCTGCAAGGCAGCCCAGGGGAGTTGTAATCAAGTCCTCATATTCCTGTTCCGGCATGGAAAGTATCCACTTTTCCGCCAGCTCCGGAAGAATACCGGGATTCTTACGTATTTGGTTTTTGGTATCTTCATCTACGTATTTTTCCAGCGCCAGTCTGCAGGGACGCAGCAATTCCCGGGACACCCGCGGACATGCCACAAATCTGTAGAAAATCTCTTCCGGCACCTTTCCCGCATAGGGCAGGGCGCTGATACAGCAGTCCATCAGGGTTTCTGCCTTAATATCCCAGTAATCTTTCTCACTGAGAGTCTTTAATACTTCCACCTTCCAGTGATCCCCGGAATGCTCCTGCCAGCGAAGAGGCAGTAAATGATTGGCATTCCATTCTATAAAACGTATTATTTCGTTTATATTGCTATGGGACTTTTGCAGAATCGCTTCCACACAAACCCGGTCATCCTCCGGGAAACGTCCCAGAACTCTTTCTGCTTCCCTCACGTCATAGAAACTTTCCGCCTTTTTTTGTCTGTATTCCGCCGCCTGGGAAAGACGTCTTGCCCCGGTTTCCTGCTGTTCCACCGTCAGGTCTCCATCGTGCATATGTCCCGGTTCCGGCGCCTGAAACTCCAGATTCTCCCATTCGTCGGAACATTCCGGCTTATCCTTCAGCACAATTCTGCACTCTGCTTTTTCGCCGGGCTTTATCTCTTTCAGGGAAACTTTCTTTTCCCCGTAAAGATCATTTGTGCTTACGGTCACATACAGATCTCCCAGACCCGTCACAAGCCCTGCCCTGCCGCAGTCTTCCCCTTCCGAACCGGTATAAACCACAGCCACCGGACCCAAAGATCCGTAGTTCAACACCTGAAACACCACTTTTGCATGGGGAACAGGCCTTCCGGCCTCATCCTCCGCCCGCAATGCCAGTTCCACCGTCCCGGCATAGCGGTCCATATGGTTCAATACCCTGGCCATCCCTTTGGGACCTACCTGTGTTTCATCCGGCTCTTCTTTTCCAAACCATCTGGAATGCAGCATCACTGCACGGGAAGCGGGCCCGATAAACCATCCCCGGTTCATTTTTTCTTCTGGCTCGCAGGCTCCCAAAAACTGCCATTCCCCATCGCACCACAATTCCACCCAGGCATGATTGTCGTCACAATGTGTCCACAGCGGCGCATAAATCTGACGGGCAGGAATGCCGATGCTGCGCAGGGATGTCACTCCGAAAGTAGACTCTTCCCCGCAGCGTCCCATGGCTGTGCCGTACATGGTCCTGGGATTCTGTGTGCGGATATCCGTGGAACGGTAGGTCGCCTCCCTGGCACACCAGTAATTGACATCTATGGCAGTGTCATACATGCTTCTGTGGGAACCGATTTCCACTGCCTCTTTGAGCCGGTCATGGAAAAATCCCCTGGTATCGGCTATATCTTCATTATTTACCCGGTAATGAAGCACATAATTGGCAAATATTTTTTCCGGCACCCTCCCTGCAAAAGGTCCATGGTTCCACAAGTAAACTCCGTGCTTCGCATAAGCCAGAAAAAGGCTTGCCGGATAATCCTGCAGATCGCTCAGGGGCATGGCGCTGTAGAGAAAGGTCAGCGCCTGGGCTTCCTCTTCCGTACACCGGCTGAAAGTATCCTGAATTTCCTCTTTCTTTTCCAGAAGAAGGCGTCCGGTCACCTGTGCCAGTCCCTGTCCCATATCCTTTTCCTTCTCCAGGATATGGATTCTCTCTTCCACAAACTGCATCTGCCTGTCAAAACCTTTTCTGATTTCCTGATAATACTCTGTTGAAAACATAATGACCTCTCTGTTTCCTTCCTTACTTCATTTCCTGACAGATTGCATCCAGCAAAGTTCTGGTGCTGTCGCATTTATGTTCCCAGTAGAAAATGCCGCCGTATCCTTTTTCCTTGATATACCGTACTTTTTCCTGCAGGGAACGGGGATTGTCATAGGAAAGGAACACAGAGCCGTCAAACAAATAAGGAGCCTTTGCCTCATCATCCCAATATTCCACAAAACCGTTTTTATTGATATAATCCTTTACCAGAATATCATAATCCGGGCCGTATCCGCCTCCTTTGGGGCACAGTTCCAGCAGACCATGATTTTCATTGTCCTTCAGATCCTCCCATTTCCTGGAATAGAATGCGGCACCCATCAGAAGACGGTCAGCGCTGACACCATGGGCCTCAAACAGGGCAAGGGCCTGGGCACAGCCGTTCATGAATACATCCGCGCTCTTGGAAAACAGAGAAGTATGATGCCCTGCCAGGGCATGGAAACCGCATTTCAGGTCATAAGTCATAATATTGATATAGTCAAGGTATTCCATAAGTTCCGGCAGTTCCACACAATTAACATAGTACAGATCCGCTCCGGCAGCAATGGTCAGATAGTACTTTTTCCCGCCAATGGCATCCAGCTTTTTACGGATTGCCTCACAGAATAAAGTGAAATTCTTTTTGTCGTCAGGAGATACGGCGCTTCCGTTGGAGGGAACACAGGGGTATTCCCAATCCAGGTCAATGCCGTCCAGGTCATATTTCACGGCAGCCTCCGCCAGGGATGCCGCTGCCTTCTCCCGCATTTCCTCAGAACCGCAGCACACTGTGAAAGCATCTCTGTCCGCCTGCACCATGGAAAGCACAATGCGCAGATCCGCATTCCATTTCCTGATCTGGGGAATCATTTCTATTTTTTCCTTACATCCGTTGCATGTGACACTACCGTCATTATGAAGTTCCCCGAACGCAAGATTGATTCCTGTGAGTTTCTTTGCGTCTTCTTCCGTGAATTCACCGCTGCCTACATATCCAATGATTTCGTTTTTCATATTAACTCTCCCTTATTTCCCGGAAAAAGCAGTGTTTGTTCCGCCTTTTCCGGGATTCTGCCATTCTGATTTCTGAATTTACATGATTGATTGTCTACGGTAAGGTATATTACTTTCTTAAAAGATCTGCATACCAGCAGAATACTTCGGATATCTTCCCGATATCTCCTTCTTTGCTGTTTTCCCTCCAGAGCTGCTGGTAATAATGCAGGCATCTTTCCAGATCTGCCGCGATTTCCATGCCGTTTGCGGGCTTCTCTCCCTGATTCAGCGCTGTCAGGAACAAGCCCACCTCATTCCACACTCTTGTCATTTCCAGGGATACATGGGTATATTCCACGATCCGGCGGCTGGCAGAGTCCATGGTACGGCTGATCCGGCGCAGGGATACTTCCAGGTCTGCAATATGCGCATTGTGATCAGACGCTTTTGACATATTATCCTTTTCGAAAATTTTGCGGAGTTCTTCCTTGTCCATACCCTTCAGATACTCTTCCCGCAGCGCCACTGCAGTGTACCATCCGAATGACATCATATCATTTGCCCGGGCAAGGCAGCTTAACAGTTCCCCGGACGAATCACCGAACTCCAGTATGGAGATCTGTCTGTTCAGGTCTTCATATTCCGGTACATTCTCTCCCCAGGAGCATACCGCCCCGTAGATAATGCCGGGAATGGAAAATACAGGCTGATTGATATGGCCGAAATCACCCCAGTCCGTGTTCAGCATACCCACGGCGTCATGCTTTCTGGCATAGCCGCACATTCTGGTAATATTCAGATACGCGCCCCTGATCATATTCACCCAGGTATTCCAGCCCCGTACTCCGGGACACAGATACTGTGTGGCTCCCACACTGTGAAGGATTTCTGTCTCCCTCTCCGGCTGGTTGTCCGCATATCCCCAGTTCAGGCAGATGACTTCTTTGGGCAGCTGGGAATAAAGTTCCGGATGACCACAGATAATATCCCCCCAGAACATGGGTATCTTGCCTTTCTGGAGCAGGAAATCAAACAATTCATTGATATATTCCATATACAAGTGTCCCGTTCCCTTTTCCTCTGCCAGGGAAGCGCTTCTTCCTTTGCCCAGGTCAAAAGTCTCGTCGGCACAAATATTGAATTTATCCGTGCGGAACAGCTGCATATATTCCACTATCATATTCTTGACCAGCGCCATGGCATCCTCGTCGGAAACATTTACCGTGTGGTGCGCCATCCTGTCCTTGAAACCAAAGGGCTGCCCGAAACTTCCGGGAAGTTCACAGAGGTGTTCGTATGTTTTGGTCTTCAGCAACTTGTACAGATGTCCGAATGTGGCCAGGGAAGGAACCAGCTCAATGCCTCTCTCATAGCAGTACTGATCCAGCTCCATGACTTCTTCTGCCGTCATGGGCGTATCGTCCCTCCAGAGTTCCGTCAGATCCCGGAACAGATATGTATGCTCCACATAAAGCTGCAGCTGGTTCATCTTGTAGAAAGAAAGGGTATCTGCCAGCTTCTTTAAATTTTCCAGAGTCTGGATACGGCCCCTGGTCACATCATGATAATATCCCCTGTTCTTCATGTCGGGCTCATCCTCAATCACCACACAAGGGAGCAGGCCCGCACTCTGACGGACAATCTGGCGCAGGGTCTGCACTGCCCATCCCAGGGCATTCAGGCTGCCTCCGCTTAAAAATGCCCCCTCTTCGCTGATCTTCATATCATAATGATGCTCACCCAGGGATTCCTCCAGCTTTAACAAGATATCTCCCTTGCGGAAGGTACCTCTTCCTATTTCCACCGTCAGACCTGCCCAGGTAAAGATCTCTTCCTTCAGCAGCTTTGCATACACATTTGCTCCCTGAGGGCAGGACATATCCATGACAATCATGGTATTCATCCGGAGCATCAGTGTTCCTTCCTGTTCTTCCATTTTTTTCGGTAATGGCAATAAAATCATTCCTTGTGACCTCCTGTTCCCGTTCCGCAGTCCCTGACAAGTACCCTGCACTGTCAGGCAGATACGGCAGTTCCAGCCTGATAGCCCCGATGACACATTTTCAGGGCCGGCTGTCAAAATATAAATTTACGCACCTCTTCGGAGTCTCGCTCCACTTGGAGTATAACAAATATTTCCTGATGATACAATCAAATATTTCATAAAAAGTATAAATATTTTTATCTTTTGTTTCCTTTTTTAGTATATTATGTATTACTGTATTAATGTATACGATTATTTTATCTTCAGATTTTTTTCAGATTGCACAATCAAATACCCCGCTGCAGGCAACGGGGTATCAAACTTGCAATACTGCAGAGCAGAAAGCGTCCAAAGGACACTTTGGTATTTGTCCTCATTGCTGGCGGGAATAACGGAAAATATGCTCCGGTCCTGTCTGTATCCGCTGCTGCTCTCCATTCCACTTTAACATTCTCTCCCAGGGACAAAATGACTTTATGACTGCTCTCTTCACCTTTCCTTCTTCCCATTCCATGTCCAGAACAGCGTTCCCATGGAGTCTGACACCCTTTATGCTTCCGCTGTCCCATGCGGCGGGACAAGCCGGCAAAAGTATGACCCTTTTTTCATCGCTCTGTACCAGCATTTCCAGAATTCCTGCGCAGGCGCCCAGATTCCCATCTATCTGAAATACCGTTCCCCATTTTCTGGGATGTGTATCCAGAAAATTCAGGGTAGTGGAATCCTGAAAATACTTCTGCAGCATTTTCCAGGCCTCCTCCCCTTCCATAAGCCTGGCGTACAGATTGATCAGCCAGGCACAGCTCCAGCCTGTATGTCCTCCCCCGTACAAAAGTCTTCTCTTCAGAGTCTTTTTTGCGGCCTCTGCCAGAAGAGGCGTGTCATCCACGGTAATCTGCCTTCCGGGATGGAGGCCGTATAACTGGGAAATATGGCGGTGTCCCGGTTCCGCTTCTTCATAATCCTTCTGCCATTCCATGATCTGTCCGTATTTTCCGATTTTATCCTCCGGAAGATGATCCAGAATTTCCCGGGATTTCTCCAGAATCTCTTTTCTTTCCGCAGTTTCGGATATTTGATCCCTGTCCCGCAGTTCTTCTGTCACATACAAGTAATCCTCCAGAAGCTGTCTCAGAATCTGATTGTCCATGGCAGAGCTGACGCATAATCTCCCTTGTTTTCCATCTTCCATAATATAGGTATTTTCCGGGGACACAGATGGACAGATCCAGTATATCCCATCCCTTTTTTCCAGAAAATCAACGAAAAACAGAACAGACTGTTCCAGTATATCATATTTTTCTGCCAGCCATCCCGCATCTCTGGTATAATCATAATGTGTGCGGATGCATGTGCTGAGCCAGGCGCCTCCCATGACCCAGTATGTGGCCGGAATATAGATATCCTGGGGCGCCGTGTCTGCCCAGATATCCGTGTTATGATGGGCCACAAATCCCCGGCATCCGTACATTTCCCTGGCTGTGAGTTTTCCGTTTTTCATGATTCTGTGAAGAAGTTTAAAAAGGGGTTCCTGACATTCCCCCAGACCGCATCTGTCCGCAGGCCAGTAGTTCATCTGGGTATTGATATTGATGGTAAATTTAGAGTCCCAGGAAGGTTCCATGCTTTCATTCCAGATTCCCTGCAGATTGGCGGGAAGGGTACCCGGCCGGCTGCTGGAGATCAGAAGATATCTTCCCAGGTCAAAACAAATCTTTGCCAGACCCACATCCGTTCCTCCCTGCCTTACCTTTTCCAGGCGAACATCCGTGGGAAGCATTTCCAGTTTCCGGTCTGATGACAGCTCCAGGCTCACTTTATAATACAAATTCCGGTAGTCCTCCAGATGCTCCATCCACAATGCCCCGGCTCCCTTTGCCGCCGCACGTTTGAGTTTTTCAAGAATTTCCTGCTCCAGCCGGCTGACGTAAGCCTCCCTCTCCTGCATCTCCAGATGAATTTTCCCGTCGGGAATTTCTTTGTGATCCTCCTGTATCTGCCGGAAAGCAGTGCCTGCTGCCAGATAAAAAACTACCTTCCCGGCATCTTTTACCAGCAGATGTTCTCCCTGACGGCTGACCTGCCCGTCCTGTACACAGACCCTGCAGCCTATCCTGAAATCCAGGCCTCCTTCCCCCAGATTACCTTTTAAAAGAAGAGTATCTTCCCCCATTCCTTCCACTGTCTCATAAAACCGGGATCTGGTCAGAAGAATATCCAGGGATATTTTTTCTCCGCAGGCGCTGATTTCCCCCACCAATACTTCCCCGGGAAAAGAGACGAAATATTTTCTCTGATATGTCTTTTTTCCTATTTGATAAGAAACGCCCGCATATGCTTCCTCCAGAGAAAGTTCCCTTTCATAGTGATCCGCAGGTGCGTTTTCCTCCCTCATCTGAATCCACAGATCTCCCAGGCTCTGATACGGCCTCTGGCTCTGGGGAATCCCGGAAAAATGATATCTGAGAAGATCTTCTGCCTGCTGTATTTTTTCTTCATAAATAAGCTCCCTGACTTTTTTCAGGTTTTTTAAGGCTCCCGGATTTCTTCTGTTCCTGGGCCCTCCATACCATATGGTTTCTTCATTCAGCTGTAAATGCTCCTTTTCCACACCCCCGAAAACCATGGCGCCCAGTTTCCCGTTTCCCACCGGCAGCGCCTCGTCCCAGCAGGATGCCTCCTGCCCATACCATAATCTGCTCATTTTATCATCCTTTCAGGCCGCTTGTGGCAATTCCTTCCACAAAATATTTCTGTGCGGCAAAAAATAAAATTATTAACGGAAGCATGGAAAGAAATGACATTGCCATCACTTTATTCCACTGAATCACCGATTCTGCGTCCAGGGACAAACGCAATGCCAGTGATAATGTATATTTTTTCACGGAGTTAATGTAGATCAGCACATTGGTATAATCATTGTATGTCCACATAAACTGAAATAATCCTGCGGAAAACAGCGCCGGTTTCATCAATGGCATCAAAATTCTGAGAAAAACACCCATTTCACTGCAGCCATCGATATACGCCGATTCATCCAGTTCCCGGGGAAGTCCCCTGATAAACTGAATCAGCATAAAGATAAAAAAGGGATAGCATGCCAGGCCCGCCTGCAGGTAAAAAGGCGCATAGGAATCCAGCAGGTTCATGGAATTAAACAGGGAATACTTGGGAATCAGCATAACGGAATCCGGCAGCATCATGGTAGTGATCAGAATGGCGAACAGTATTTTTTTGCAGGGAAATTTAAATCTCGCAAAACCATACGCCACAATGGCACATACAAACACAGTCAGCAAAGTGGTGATAATCGTCAGGGTAAAACTGTTTAAAAAAAATGTGGCATATGTGATCCTTCCGTTTACTTTCCAGCCATCTATGTAACTCTGCAGGCTGAAATGTTCCGGCAGCAGCCGGATAATCCCGAATATTTCCGCGTTTGTCTTAAATGTGGCGAAAAACATCCATATAATGGGATACATCATTATAATTCCGATCACCATCACCAGAATATAGGTCCATACGGATACCCGGCCTCGACGTAAATGTTTTTTTCTCATTAAAATTCCCATGCCTTTCCGTAACCTGCGAATTTGGGCCGCAGGCACAAATTTGCGTAAATCTCCAATCCATAACCATCAGAAGTCCCCGCCATCCTCGTAATACACCACCATGGAAGAAAAGCGGAACAACACAAGAGTCACTATCGTAATCATGATAAATATAATCCAGGAAACTGCACATGCATAACCCATCTTGTAGTAAGAAAATGCCTCTGTATACAATTTTAATCCCAGCACATAGGTGGATTTCAGGGGACCGCCCCCGGTAATCACCATGGGACCTGCAAAACTCTGCAGGGCGGTGATGGTCTGCATGATCACATTAAAGAAAATAATGGAGGAAATCTGGGGAAGTGTAATCCGGAAAAACTTCGTCATTCCTCCCGCGCCATCAATGTCTGCCGCCTCATACAGATCCGCCGGCACATTTTTCAAAGCCGCCAGAAACATCACAAAGGCAGAACCAAACTGCCAGAAATTCAGTAAAATAATGGTAGGCAGGGCCATCTTTGTACTGCCCAGCCACTGGACGGAGGGAATATGAAATACATTCAGAATGGAATTGACAATTCCCTGATCCTGAAACATTAATTTCCATAATATAGAAACCGCAATGCTTCCCCCAAAAAGGGAGGGAAGATAATAAATGGTTCTGATGGCATTGATTCCCTTCATATTTTTATTCATGACCATGGCTACCATCAATGCCACAATGAGTTTTCCGGGAACAGTGAACACAGTATAGATCACCGTTACCCTTAAGGAATTCCAGAAGTCGTTGTCCGCTGTAAGCAGTTTTTTATAATTCTGTAAACCGATAAATTCGGGTTTTGACATGATATTGTATTCCGTCAGGGAAAAATAAAAAGACGATACAAGGGGATATAACTGCAATACCAGAAAACCAATCACCCAGGGCATGATAAACAAAAGGCCCATATATTGTTTACGCTTTAACTTTCTTTTCAAATTTTTACCTTCTTTCTCCAAATTGTCCAGACCAGAATTTCATGGGCAGAATCTATCAGGGGGTCGGGGCTGCGCAATCGAGCAGGGGAATGCCCTTCTCCTCTGCCCGCCGCGCGGGGCGCGTGTTGCGTCAGCAACAATCCTCCTTCTGCACCCCTGCGCATAAAAGAAGGGATGCCGCAAAAGGATATTGCGGCGTCCCCTTATCAGATGGCTCCCATACTATTCCGAGAGATATCCCTCCAAAAGCTTTATGGTACTCTTGGCCACATTTTCCGGGGTATCCTGACCGTAAGCGATCTGTACAGCCGCATCCTCCAGAATAGCCGTAACTTCCTCTTCCGTTGTGAGCCCCAGATCATTGGTTCCGCTGTAAGTCTGAATCATATCCACACTGTCTTTTGCCACACCCTGCAGAAGGCCCAGTCTCTCACACACATCCTGCCCTATTTTGGTGGGAGGTACGGAACGGACCGTGGTAAGCAGTTCTGCTGCTTTTTCGTCATTGTAGAAATAATTCAAAAACATCATGGCTTCTTCCACATGCCCGGATTTCTTTGACACACACATATACTGCGGACAGTTTCCATACCATCCTTCGTCCTTGGCATTTTCCATAACCGGAAGCCTGCCTACCTGGAATGTTCCATCCGGACATGCGGCCTGGGCTGTTTCCACAGTGGAAGAATAGCTGAAAATGGAAACATATTTCTGGTTAATCCAATTGGGATCCGTGATAATGTCCGCCCCGTAAGATATCACATTGGATATGGGCACAACCACACCCTCGTCATATAAGGATTTAATATAGGAAAGTGTCTTTACCAGATCTTCCTCCGTGAATCCCATGGATTTGGTATCGTTCATCAGCACCATATTGCCTGTCAGCTGTGTCAGGTAAGGCCTGACAATCATGGTATTCAGTTCCGACGCACCCATAGTCAGAAGATACATGGAATCATCATATTCCCTGACCTTTTTCCCCATGGTGATCAGATCATCCCAGGTATACTGCTGGCTGAAATCAAGTCCTATGCTTTCTGCCAGACCTGCATTGTAAAGAAATGCGTGTCCCGAAATACCCGTGGGCAGTCCGTACTGACGCCCGTCAAATTCACCGTTGTTCTCCAGGAAAGAAGCCTCAAAATGACTCAGATCGATGCTGTCCGGGTATTCTTTAAAATCCGCGAAATAATCCGGATTGGATTCCACATATCCGGGCATCCATCCCGTTCCCATCTGAATAATGTCCGCCGCGGTACCGGATACAAGCTGTGTGGTCAGTTTTTCCTGATATCCATCGCTGCTGCCGTACTCGGCTTCTATGGTGATCCAGGGATATAATTTTTCAAATTCGTCGATAACGTTCAGGGTGGCTTCTGCCCTGTCGTCTCCTCCCCACCACATAAAACGCAGTGTCACCGGTTCCTGATTTTCTTCTGCAGCCGTGCTTTCCCCTTGGGAAGATTCTGCATCTGTCTCCGTACTTTCCGGTGCGTCGGAATTTTCAGCGGATGATTCTGATCCATCGGAAGATGTTCCCTCAGACTCTTTTCCACAGCCCACGGCCGTCAATGCCATCATCATCACCAGAAATAATGCAGCTACTTTTTTCTTTTTCATACCATTGCCTCCTTTGTACTGAAATATCCACCATGTTTTCCATGTGTCTTTGACCGGAAGCGAAGAAATGCTGCCGATCCGTCACTTTACTCACAGCAGGGCTGTTCGTGGGTTTTTGTAAGTTACATTATAATGAATTCCCCTTTGTTTTGGGAGGGCATGACTTTTCCCGAAAGGAACTGACTTTTTTCCTTTTTCGGAAAAAGTCACTTTTTTTTAGATGGGAAAAATATTAGTGACTTTTATCATCTTTCCAGGCACTTGTGTTTATGCCTTTTTTCGCTTATACTATTTTTATCCTGCAAAATACATTTATATCAGGATATGTCCCAAAGCCGCTTTCCATGTAATGTACGACACACTTGTGGCAGCAGGTCTCAATCCGGAACCGGAAACAGGAGATTATGAAAGGAGTCAATATGTACCGGATCATAATCGTAGATGACGAACCAAAGATAGGAGAAGGACTTGCCAATCTGTTTCCCTGGGGGAATCTCGGGTTTGAAGTGGCCGGTTTTTTCACCAGCGGAAAAGAAGCCCTGGAATATATCAACAGTCACGACGATATTTCCGTGGTCATGACAGATATCCAGATGCCGGGTATGACAGGAATAGAATTGTCACGGAATCTGATCAATACTGACATTATTGTCATTTTCTTTTCCGCATATCAGGAATTTGAATATGCCAGATCGGCCATTATCAATCATGTGGTGGATTATCTGATCAAACCCATGAAATATGAGGCCATGGAGGCCTGTTTTGAGAGAGTCAGGCATCTTCTTGACAACAGAAATCCCGCAAAACAGCCTGCGTCCGATGTGATCCGCCCCTCCTCTGCCCATGAAGACATGGCAGAAACGGTAAAAGAATATATCAGGGAAAATTACCGCACGGCGTCCCTGGAAGATGCCGCGCTTTTAGTACATTTTTCCACTGCCTATCTTTCCAGCACGTTTAAGGCGGCCGCGGGAATCAGTTTCTCTGATTATCTCCTGAAAATCAGAATGGAAAAAGCCCTTGAACTGCTTGCGGATGACAAAAGAAAACTCTATGATGTGGCAGATGCCGTGGGATATATGAATCCGAAAAATCTTTCCCGCAACTTTAAAGATTATTATAAAATTACACCCCAGGAATACAGAATGGGGAAAAAACCCTTCCATCCGGACATGCAGGCAGATAGATAGGAGTTACCATGAGCAGAAAGTTTTTCCTGAAACGTCTGAAAAATTATTTTACCATCCTGATGACACCCACACTTGTACTGTTTCTCTTATTTTTCTGTATTATGGGAAATTCCCAGATCCGGAATCTGAATACCACCTCCGGAAATACACTGGAGAATATGAACGAAACTTTTGACCTGATTACGGCAAACTCTTTTTATCAGCAGGATCTGATGACTCTCAATCCCCAGCTTTCCCTTTCCCTGCGCAAAATTCTTCTGTTTGAGGCCACGAATTACACAGACTATGTCTTCTTAAACAGTATGAAAACCATCCTGAACAGCGCCACAAAATCGCATCCTTTTATCCAGAGCATCTATTTGTCCCTGAACCAGTATGATAATTTTTTCTCCTCCGACAAAGGAATCTGCAGCCTTTACCATTATTATGACACTTCCTGGTATGATATTTACAGACAGCTCCCCGAGGATACTTCCAACTATATTACGCACCGCACCATTCCTGCCAATGGCAGCAAAAAAGAGACGGAGGTCATGACATTTTACCAGAAAATGACTTACCTGGACGGGGTCATTGTGTCCAATATTCCCCTGGAAGCTTTCCTGGGCAGCATGAAAAGTATTTTTCCCATATGGGAAAATTATTTTTTTATACTCAACACGGACCATGATATCTTACTGTCCCATACAAACGCCCAGAATTCTTCCCTGAATTTTGCAGACCACTTTCACAAAACAGGCGAATTGTCCGTTGAAAATGAGTGGATTGTCATAGATGGCAGGCTGTTTTTAAAAAATGCCGCTTCCAATCAGGATTATGACCTGACATTTCTCCTGCTGACACCCGCCGGTGAGGTAGTGCGGAATACTTTGAACAATTTGACATGGTTTCTGGCTGTTATTATGGCAAACTGTATCTTTGTGTTTGTGCTTTCCCTGAAAACCACCAGGGATAATTTTTCCCAGATCCGGTATATCATAGATTTGTTTGACAATGCGGAAAAAGGAATCATCCCGGGGGACAATTCCTGTCCCCGGACTGTGGAAAATGAATATGATCTGATTCTGAACAATGTTGTACGCATGTTTCTGAACACTACTTTTCTAAACAGCCAGCTGGCAGAACAGCGGTATAAAAAGCAGGTGGTGGAATTAGCCGCCCTTCAGCTGCAGATCAACCCGCATTTTATGGTGAATACGCTCCAAACCCTGAATTTTGAAGTTTACAAAGAGGTTCAGAAGCCAACTTCCGTAAACAAGATTATCAATAATCTCTCCGATATCCTGAAATATTCCCTGATGCCTGCGGAAATACCTGTCACCATATGGGATGAACTCAATAATATTCATAAATATGTGGAAATACAGAAATACAGATTTCCTGACTGTTTTCTTGTGTATGAGGATGTGGATGATGCCATCCTGCAGCTTCCCCTGAAGCGACTTCTTCTGCAGCCTCTGGTGGAAAACAGTATTTCCCATGGCATCCGTCCGGCTTCCCGGTTCGGATATGTGAAAATACGTATTTTTATCCGGCAGCAAAAGATTCATGTCTCTATCATAGACAATGGAATCGGAATAAACCGGTCTGAATTAAAAAAACTGCGGGAAAATCTGCTCAAAGATATTCCCACAGAAGGTATCGGTCTGGACAATGTGAATAAACGCCTGGTTTTAAATTACGGGCCGGAGAGCTGTCTCCGCATCCTGAGCCATCAGGGGCTGGGAACCTGTATTTCCTTTACCATCCCCGTTTCATGATTTCATTTTCAGTACAAATTTCTGGACGGGATATCCCAGGGAAATGCCTGATTCCCCGGGAACAAAGCCCCGGGAAAGGTAAAATGCCCTGGGGGCGGTTCCCTTTTCGTCGTCCTCCCGGAATGTTTCCACTGTCACATCCCTGTTTTCATCCATATGCGGCATCATCATATCCAGCATCCGGCCGGCAATATGCTGTCTCCTGTACTCCGGATGAACCGCCATACAGCAGATCAGATTTCTTTTTACGGAAAAAAGAAGAATTCCCACCACTGTATTTCCATCCAGGGCACAGATGGCGCTTCTCCTTTCCATGTTCCGGATAACGGTATCCCGATACTCCAAAAACGCTTCTTCGGTTTCCAGTCCCGGAAAATTGTCTCTCACAATTTCAGCCAGGCTCATCCAGGATTTCAGCCGTTTGGACCCCGCATATTCTATCTGAATCATTTTCTTTCTGTCCCCATGGGCATCAAAACTCTGTGTATCCCTGATGTCAAATAACCAGTCCAGAAACCAGTACGGAATCATGATGCCTTCCTTTTGCATCTGCAGGGCTTTCTCCCTGTCCACCCAGCATACATTCCTCACTTCTTCTTTCTGCAGATGAAGATTTGACAGCTGGATGTCCTCCCTGACTATGTAATAATCATCAAAACCATCGGAAAAATTCATGGTAAAAACAGGCCTGTATTCCGAAAAATCAATTTTCAGTCCCAGCTCTTCCCATACTTCCCTTTCGGCCGCCTGGGTACTGCTGTCTCCTGCCACCGCGGATCCTCCCACCGTCACATCCCACATATTCGGCCAGCCCTTTTTAAAAGGCTGTCTCTGCTGTATCAGCAGCTGGTTTTTATGATTAAAAATGCAGACATGAACCACAAGATGGTAGTCCCCCGCTTTCATTTTGTCCCCGCGCCTGTGTAGTCTTCCGGTCCTGATTCTGTCCTTTGTATAAATATCCCAGTATTCTTCTTTTTTGTTTTCCATCTTGTCATGCCTCCCGCCATGAATACATTATGTTATTCTCCCTGTTCCACAATGTGATTCCGAATGGCAAAAACCGCGGCCTGCGTCCGGTCCAGCACGTCAATTTTGCGAAAGATACTGGAAATATGGTTTTTTACCGTTCTCTCACTGATATCCAGAGACATGGCAATTTCTTTATTCAGCTTTCCCTCTGCAATCTGTACCAGTATTTCTCTCTCCCTGTCTGTGAGCAGTTCCAGTTTTTCAGTGTCGGCAGAGTTTGTATTTTTCGTGGGACGGTTTATAATATTTGAAATCAGATGAATACGCTTTTCCAAAACACTTTTCTTTTGATACAGCTCCTGATTTTCTTCCTCCCTGCTGCTTTTTTCTGTCCTGATTTTTTCAATTTCCTCGCTGTAAACAGTTTCCATTCTTCTGGGAGAAAAAACTTTAAAATCTTCCGGCTCGGATTCCGTGTAAATTTTCAGATGCGCCTCCAGTTCCGCCATCCTTTTCTCATTAGAATTTATCTTTTCATCCAGCCCGGCCGCTTCCTGCCGAAATTCCTCCAACATTTCACACAGCCCGTTATATTCATCCAACATCATTTTATTATCCTCTTGATACCAGAATCTTATTCTTTCTCATCATAAAATACGCAGCCGCATCTTCCGTTTTCTTTTACATTGTAAAGAGCCTTGTCTGCCTTTGTATATAAATCCTCCGGAAATCCTGCGGAAGAAAAAACAATGCCCACACTGAGGGATGTTTTAGCCAGATCATCCCCTGGATGCTGTAAATCGTCATTGATCTGTTTTATTTTGTCCGATATCAGAGGCTTCATATCCTCTCTGACATCTGTCATTATCACCGCAAACTCATCCCCGCCGATTCTGGCAATATAATCTGTGGAACGGAAAGATTCTTCCAGCAGCCGCGCTACTTTTTTCAGAACCTGATCTCCCATCTCATGACCAAATCCATCATTGATCTGTTTGAATTTATCCACGTCAATAATCAAAAGCGCCAGGGGAGCCTGTTTTCCCTTCAAAAGCTGCCTCAGTCTGTCAAAGGCTCCTCTGTTGATGATTCCCGTAAGAGGATCGTGTTCCGCCCTGTAATGAAGCATTGCTTCATTGGTGGCATTCAGCTCATAGATATTATTATAGGTCAGCGCCAGATATTTAAACTCATAAGATCCCAGTACTGACAATTTTTCCTTATCTTCTATATTTTCAATATAGATTTTCAAAGGCTTTATGACCAGCAGAATGATCAGCACGAACATAAGAATATTTTCCACAAACAATACGCTGATGAGAATCTGCTGTCCCGTCATGGTCCTTTTTAAATCCACAACGCTTTTCTGCTGTTCCTGCATGGTATTATCAATAATATTGTCCAGAAAATAAGAAACATTTCCCGAAATATCTTCCTTGGCTTTCTGATATTCGGAACTGAACACCAGATTCCTTGCCTTTTCCGTCATTTCGTCCGGGCTCAGAAACTGATCTTCCTCCAGTATGGTATACTCCCTGATATCTTCCGGAAAATCAGACATTTCATATCCCTGTGCAATTGTTATCAGCTTCATGGCATAAATTTCCTGTTCCATCAGCTTGTCGGAATTTTCCAGGGCGGTATGAAAATATTCATAAGCCATGGCATTGGTGTGATAATAACTCATCTGGTCCATGGCAATTTCCCTGCGTTTTTCAACATAAACCTCATTAAAATACCGGTCCACGTATACAGGGTCCATGGTCACGGTATAAAGCCTGACCTGTTCTGTGAGATAATCGGAAGCTTCCTTTACAAGAGCGGCATCTTCTTCACAGTTGATATAATTTCCCATGGCAGATATCATAACCTTATATCTGTGGGAAGCATCTACCGTGGCAACAATTAACAAAACATAAAGAATGCATGAAATCAGAATCATGCAAATATTGATATTCTGTATTTTGATTCCCCTGACCTGTCGCTTTCTTTTATTCCCCATCTTACTTTCCTCAACCAGTTTTTTCTACATTATACTCCTTGTACCAGAAGAATAACAGTATCTTTTTCCTGTTTTTTCCATCGCAATGTCAGCGTAATGTTTCCCCGCCTGTCTGACCCGCTGCCTACAATGGCTCTTTCCCCGGTAACCCCGCCTTTCTCGGATACTTTCCCGGCGTTGCCTTTTCTTTTCTGATCACATACAGACTTCTGTAAATATCGGAATCCGGCAGGGTAAATTCCCTTTTTTTCTCCAGTTTCCCTCCAAGAATCTGGATGGCTTTTCCTGCAGACCTGAATTCGTCAGAGGCTTTTTCCGATTTGTAGGCCACAAACACGCCTCCTTTTTTTACAAAAGGAAGACAATACTCCGATAAGGTAGAAAAGTTTGCCACGGCCCTGGACACACATAAATCGAAACGCTCTCTCAATTGTCCCTGTTTTGCGAAATCTTCAGCCCTCCCGTGAACCGTTATGACATTTTCCAGTTCCAGTTCTTCCGTTACCGCCCTTAGAAATTGTATTCTTTTATGCAGGGAATCCAGCAGGGTCACTTTCATCTGGGGAAAGGCTATTTTCAGCGCCAGCCCCGGAAAACCTGCCCCTGTTCCCACATCTATCAAATCGGCCGGTTTTTTTACATCACAGACTTTCACCAAAGACAGGCTGTCCACAAAATGTTTTTTCATCACTTCATCATATTCTGTTATGGCTGTAAGATTTATTTTCCCGTTCCATTCCACAAGCATTTCATAATACCGGATAAACTGGATAAGCTGCTCATGTGACAGTGAAATACCCAGACTGCCCAGATCTGCCTGAAACTGTTCTGTCTGATATGGGTTCATCGGATAACCTTCCTTCCGTTTTTTATGGCCTGTTTTCAGTCACCCGCAGAAGCCATTTCTTTCTGCGGATTCTTCTCCAGATTTCGGAATAATTTCAGCAATACCACTACTGCAATAACGGACAATAGAAATTCCGAAGTCACTTGTGCATAGGGAAGTCCATAAAGAGGAAATACTTTATTTAAAATAAAAAGTGCCGGTATTTCAAATATTATTTTTCTTAAAATGGCAAATACCAGTGCCTTATTCCCCATGCCGGTAGACTGGAACACACCCACTGCCAGAAAATCCATACACATAAAGGGAAGCTGCAGGCACATGGCGCGCAGAAAACGGGTTCCGTAACCTACGATTATCTCATTGTCCATAAACATGCGGATCAAATGATTTGCAAAAATCATGTAGCCTGCCGATACCACCGCCACAAAGCACACGGCAAGCCTGACGCTGTAAAGTACGGTTTCCTTCATCCGGCGGTAATTTTTGCTGGCATAAGTATAACCGATTAGAGGCAGAATTCCCTGGGAAAGTCCAAAGAACATATTCATGGGTACCATGTTTATTTTCTGGGCAATTCCCATGGAGGCAACCACATCCGAACCATAAGAGGCGGAAAAATTATTCAGCAGGGTCATACTGGTCACATTCAGAAGATTCTGAATGCAGGCAGGAATTCCCACCGCAAAAATGCCGAATAAAATTGTTTTGTCAAAGGAAAATAATTTAGGTGAGATACTCACATAGGTCTTGTTTCTCCTGACAAACAGAAGGACAAAGAAATAACAGCAGGCGGCGCTGTTCCCCAGGAAAGTGGCCAGACCTGCCCCCGCAGCACCCATGTCAAGACCCCAGGGAAGGATGAAAACCGGATCCAGTATCATATTGAGGACACATCCGCTTATGGTTCCTATGCTGGCATGGAATGTGGCTCCTTCCGAACGAACCATATAAGCCATCACCACATTCAGTATGGCAGGCACTGCACCGCAGCACACTGTCCACTGCATATATCCGTTTGTGGCGGCCATGGTGCTTTCTTCCGCTCCCAGCAGACTCAGCAGATTTGTCCGGAATAAAATACTGGAAAGGGAGAAAAGGGCCGAACAGAAAACAGTAAAATAAAAGCCAATTGCCGCACATCTCCTGACTGTATCATACTCACGCCGTCCCAGCGCCCGGCTCATCATACTGCTGGTTCCTGCCCCGAACAGATTATTGACTGCATTAAAAGCAAGCATCAGGGGTGCCACCAGAGTCACGGCGGCGTTTTGTATGGGATCATTCAGCATGCCCACAAAATAAGTGTCGGCCAGATTATATACAATTGTAATCAGGGAGCTGATGATAGTAGGTATGATCAGCTGTCTCACCGCACTGGAAACAGGCATATTCTCAAAGAGTTCCGTTCTGTCCTTATTTTTCATGTTTTCCCCCATTTCTGCGCGGCCTTTTGCGCATGTCAGGTTTGTGGATGCCGCGCAGACACAAATTTGGGATTGAAAATTTTCAATTTTCAATCTTTTTCCTTTCCGTATTTTATGCCTGCTTCGTTTTATAAAGTTCAAAATACCTTCTGACCACTTTTAATTGATGGCGCTTATTTCCTCATATATCTGCTGCATCTCCACATCCGCATGGAATATATTTTCCGCAATATTGGTAAGCCTGGTTCTGGCAGAATCCGTCACTTCCGCCTCTGTCTTATACCGAAGCTGGTGCTCCAGACTTGCCCAGAAATCCATGGCTATGGTTCTCATCTGAATTTCAACAGGAATAATCTGTTTTTCCGATGACAAAAAAATGGGAATTGCCACAATCATGTGATAACTTCTGTATCCGTTGGGTTTCGGATTCGATATATAATCCTTCTCCCTTACGATCAGAAGATCATCTTGTTTTTTCAGCATCTTTACAAGGGCATAAATATCGTTGATATAGGAACATATCACCCTGATACCGCCGATATCCGTGATTTCATCCCGCATTATTTCATATTCCAGGGGAAGATTATGTTCTATCATTTTATTGCGGATACTGACTGTTTTTTTCAGTCTGTGTGTAATATGCTGTATGGGATTCCTGGCCTTATTTAATTCAAATTCCTGACTTAAATTCTCAAGTTTTGTACAAATCTCACGCATGGCACAGGAATACAGCATGGTCATCTCTTTAATCTGACTGATGGATGTGGGAAAACCTTCCCTGATATCTTCCACAGTCGTATGTTCCGTTCCATCCATTGCTGTAAAGACCTCCTGTTAGTTTATACCGGGGTCATCATGGGACCCGTAAAAATAAAATCATGGTATTCATGGCCATTCGGCCTCTTCATGTCACAAATATGGACTTATTATACCATAATTCTCTGCGCTTCAGCGCACATGGCATCAGAAGTCGAAACACGCACTTATGTTTCGATATTATACCATATATTTCATCTGAAGAAAAAGGGAAAGGACAAGTTTACATATTTTTCATAATCATTCCGTTTTTCTGCATTTTTCAAGATAGACAAGCAGGACGGATATATCCGCAGGGGAGACGCCTGATATTCTGGATGCCTGTCCAATGGAAGCAGGACGGAAATGTTTTAAATTCTGTCTTGCCTCAAGGCGCAGTGAAGGTACCTCATCATAGTCGATGGACCGGGGAATCCCCTTTTTTTCCATCTTTTTATATTGTTCTACCTGTCTTTTCTGTCTCTGAATATAGCCTTCATATTTGATCTCAATCTCAACCTGCTCCAGCACATCCTTTGGCAGTTCTTTTCTGTTTTTGTCAATGGCACCCAGTATCTCATAGGAAAGCTCCGGCCGGCACAGTAGTTCTGCAAGGCTGGCCGCGGTTTTCAGGGAAGAACTTCCGTAATGTTCCAGAAAACTCTGGATTTCCTTTCCCGCCCCCACATATGTATTTTTGAAACGTTCCGTTTCCTCCCTGATCATTTTTTCTTTTTCCAGAAGATCCCGGTATTCCTTTTCCGATACCAGCCCGGCCTCATATCCTTTTTTCCGAAGTCTTAAGTCTGCATTGTCCTGACGCAGAAGCAGTCTGTATTCCGCACGGGAAGTCATCATCCTGTACGGCTCCCGATTATCTTTTGTCACAAGGTCGTCAATCAGGACTCCGATATATCCTTCCGACCGGTCAATCACCAGAGGTTCCTTTCCGAATATGGACATGGCCGCATTGATGCCTGCCACCAGGCCCTGGCAGGCCGCTTCCTCATAGCCGCTGCTGCCGTTAAACTGTCCCGCGCTGAACAGTCCCTTCACTGTCCTGAATTCCAGGGTCCCATCAAGCTGCCCCGAGCCGATACAGTCATATTCAATGGCATATGCATTCCGGACAATTCTGCATTTCTCCAGCCCCGGCACGGTCCGGTACATGGCAAGCTGTACATCTTCCGGCAGGGAAGACGACATTCCCCCCACATACATTTCATTTGTGTGAAGCCCTTCCGGCTCAATAAAAACCTGATGTCTTTCCTTCTCCGCGAATTTTACCACCTTATCCTCGATGGAAGGACAGTATCTTGGTCCCGTGCCTTCGATAATTCCGGCATAGATGGGAGATCTGTCCAGATTCTGTCTGATTATTTCATGGGTATTTTCATTGGTATAGGTGAGCCAGCAGGAAACCTGTTCTTTCTGTATGGTTTCCGGATCCGTTGAAAAAGAGAATGGAACAATTGTTTCATCCCCGCACTGCTCTTCCATCTTAGAAAAATCAATGCTTCTTTTATCCATTCTGGCAGGCGTCCCTGTCTTAAACCGTCTCAGTGCAATTCCCATCGCCTTCAGGGAATCTGTCAGATGTGTGGCGGCCTGAAGCCCGTTTGGTCCCGTATATGTGATGGATTCCCCACACAGACATCTGGCTCCAAGATAAGTTCCCGTACACAGAACCACGGCCTTACATTCATAAACCATTCCGGTGAAAGTCCTGACCCCCGTGACTTTCTTTTCCTCACCGGAAATCTTTTCCCACAAAATGTCACAGATTTCTGCCTGCTTTATGATCAGATGATCCTGATTTTCCAGAACCTTTCTCATTGCCCTGGAATATTCCGCTTTATCGGCCTGGGCCCGGAGAGAATGAACCGCAGGTCCCTTGGACACATTCAGCATTTTTGACTGAATAAAGGTTTTATCTATGTTTTTCCCCATCTCTCCCCCAAGGGCATCCAGTTCCCGGACCAGATGCCCCTTGGAAGATCCTCCCACATTGGGATTGCACGGCATCAGTGCAATACTGTCCACACTCACCGTAAATATAAGGGTTTCCAGACCAAGCCTGGCGCAGGCCAGGGCAGCCTCACAGCCGGCATGTCCGGCTCCTATCACACAAACATCAGTTTTTTCACGAAATTCAGTCATTTTAACCTCCATGCCGCATCTGATACTGAAAATGATTTATACTGACTGACAATTTCTCTTACTTACCCATACAAAATCTGGAAAATATCTCATCTACCAGATCGTCATCCACTTCTTCCCCTATAATCCGTCCCAGGGATGCATAGGCGTTCATCAGGTCAATGGAAAAAAAATCTTCCGGCATTCCGTTTTCAATACTTCTTCTGACCTGGTGCAGGGAATCCCTGCATTCCTCCAAAGCTTTCTTATGTCTCAGACTGGTAATCATCACTTCATGACTGCACTTCAGTTCCCCCTGGAAAAACATTTCCCTGATGGTACGCCCCAGTTCTTCCATGCCGCCGCCGTTTTTTACGGATGTCCGGACTATGGCAAATTCTTTCTGTCCTGACATTTCGGAAAACAGTTTCCGTACCATGGATTCTGTCACCACATTTTCCAGATCGCTTTTATTTAACAGCACAATCACTTTTTTATCTTTTAAGATAGATATGATTTCTTTGTCATTTTCGTTTAATTCCATGGAACCATCTGCCATGTATAGAATCAGATCCGCGTCTTTCGCATACTCCACTGCCTTTTTTACACCTATTTTTTCAACGGTGTCCTCTGTCTTGTGAATTCCCGCCGTGTCGGTTACATTGAGACTGATATTTCCAAGCCTTATAGACTCCTGCAAAATATCCCTTGTGGTTCCCGCCACTTCTGTCACGATTGCCCTTTCTTCCCCGGCCAGATAATTTAACAGGGAAGATTTTCCCACATTGGGCTTTCCCAGTATGACTGTGTTGATTCCCTCTTTCACCCATCTTCCATCTTCGGCAGTGGCAATGAGTCTTTCGATGCTTTCCGTAAGACCGGCTATTTTTTCCTCCAGTCTTTCGGGATATCCTTCCAGACTGATATGTTCCGGGTCATCCAGGGCAGATTCGATAAAAGCCACTTCATACAGAATTTCAGCCCTGTATTTTTTTATTTTTTCCGAAAGCATGCCTTTCAGCTGGCTCACGGAAGATGCCAGGGCAAATTCATTCCGGGAACCAATCACATCCATCACGGCCTCTGCCCTGGACAAATCCATCTTTCCATTCAGAAAAGCCCTTTTGGTAAATTCTCCGGGTTCCGCCATTCTGGCGCCGGATTTCAGCGCCGTGGCCAATATCTTCCGCATGACAAGTATACCGCCGTGGCACTGAATTTCCACCGTATTTTCCCCTGTAAAACTATTGGGCGCCCTCATCACTACAGCCAGAACTTCGTCTATCACAAAATCCTGTTCCTCATCAGCCGCAAAACCGTAATACATTTTACGGTTTTCAGCCTGATGAAGTATTTTTTTCCCCAATGGAGACTGAAATATTCTGTTTCCCACTTCAATCGCATTTTCACCGCTGATTCTGATGATACCGATTCCTGAATCTGTCAGTCCCGTAGCAATTGCAGCAATTGTATCTTCTATTGCCATAATTTTAACCTTTACCCTGCTTTATTTTTCTGTTTTCCTGTTTTGTTTTATGGAAAAGAGGCTGTCGCGCGACAGCCCCTCCATGCCATACTTTATTTTTTATAAGTGACGACCACTCTCCTGAAAGGCTCGTCTCCTTCGCTGTGGGTGGATATATATTTGTCATTCTGCAAAGCCGAATGGATGATTCTCCTCTCATATGGATTCATGGGCTCCAGGGAAAGGGACCTTCTGGTCTTCTTTACCTTATATGCAATGTTTTTGGCCAGATTTTCCAGTGTTTCCTTCCGTCTCTGCCTGTAATTTTCTGTATCAACCTTGACTCTGATATAATTTTCCGATTCTTTGTTCACTACCAGGGAGACAAGATACTGCAGGGAATCAAGAGTCTGTCCCCTCTTTCCAATCAGAACCCCCATCTCTTCCCCGGAAAGATCAATATCCATGTTATTCTCTTCTTCGTCATAGTTCACGTCTACCGCTACTGCCATATTCATGGCGGCAAACACTTCTTTCAGAAAATCTGCAGCAATATCCTCAACGGAAATTTCTTCCTGCTTTACGGCTGCCCTGATCAGGGCCGGTTTGGAACCTATTCCCAAAAATCCGCTGGATCCTTCCTCCACAACCTGATAGTCCAGTTTGTCACTCGTAACACTTAATTTTCTGCAGGCTTCCGTGATGGCCTCATTTACCGTCTTGGCTGACACTTCAATAAACTCCTGCTCCTTACTCATTTTAATACCTCCTCGCCCGCTACTTATTGTTTCGCTCATTGTAATCTTTGACCATATTCGCTTTTGCCATCATACTGCCTGGCTTGGCATTGCTTCTCTCGTAATGAGGTCCGGTATCTTGTTGGGCCGCCGTTTCCTTCTGTTTATCGGGAACCGGCCTGACAGCACCTGTCTTATTCTGAATATTTTTTGTATTCATACTTGCATATGCATTCAGTTTTTCCTGAGTAGCCTTGAGCTTTTCCATCTTTTTGGCGCTCTTGGCCGAATTCTTTGCAATCACCTGGTCAAAATCCATTTTATCAATATGTTTGTTGATAACAACCTGCTGAATACTTCTTACCACACTGCCCGCAACCCAGTAGAGACCCATACCTGCGGGAAATGAGAAACAGAACCAGGCCGACATCAGGGGCATCAGCATATTCATGGTTTTCATGGAAGCCGCCATGGAAGATGCCTTCTCATTGCCGTTGGTGGGCTGCTGGGGCATCAGTTTTACATTGATCCACTGGGTCACGGCAGAAAGTACAGGAATCATCACCGCTCCGATTACGATTCCCCAGGCTCCGATTTCCCAGGCGCTTCTGATCAGTGCGCTGGGAGAATCTCCCATATTCAGTCCCAGAAAATTGTTGTAAGTGTCGATGAGGCCTCTGGTGGTATCATTGCTCAGTATCAGCTGGCCATCATAAGTCAGCTGTGTCAGGTCATAATGTCCTGCCACTGTCATCAGATCCGTGGAAGACAGCTTATTCAGCACATCTATGATTCCGTTTGACAGATCTCCGTTGGTCATGGAACTGCCATACATGCTTACTACGCTGGAAATGCTGTCCACACCGGAATCCTGCAGAAACCCGCCTCCATCCACCGCTATGATTTTGTCGGCCAGCACCCTGAAGGTATTTCCGATCTTTGTAACATAGGCGGGCATGGAATAGATAACCCTGTACAAGGCAAACAAAATCGGCATCTGAATCAACAGCTGCACGCAGCTTCCGCTGGCAGACACTCCGTATTTTGCATATACCATTTGGACTTCCTGATTTTTCTGCATCAGGGATTCCTGGTCTGACCTGCCTTTATATTTTGCCTCAATGGCCTGGATTTCCGGGCTCATTTTCGCCTGAAGCTTGGAAAATTTCTGCTGCTTGATATTTAACGGTGTCATCAGCAGGTTTACCACAATGGTAAACAGGATAATGGCCAGACCGATATTGGGAATTCCTATAAAGTCGATCACATAGAATATCCCATTCATGATCTTGCCCAGCAGCCATGCGACCTGACCAATAATAGGAGTCGTATTCTGAGTCAGTAAAATTAGGTTCATTTATCTTTTTCCTCTCAGTCAAGGTAATGCCGGAACACAAATAATCCTGATATCCCCTATTTGGGAACAGGATCAAATCCTCCCTTTGAAAAAGGATTACAGCGCAGAATCCTCCACACAGCCAGCAGGCTTCCCTTCCAGGCGCCATGTCTTTCAATGGCTTCCAGACCATACTGGGAGCAGGATGGAATATAGGGACATTTTGTTCTTTTCATGGGAGAAAGATATTTCTGGTAAAATCTGATACCGGCAATCAAAATTTTTTTCATATTTCTGTCACATTCTTACATCTGATCCAAACAAGATCATATGATTTGATGAAGCTTTCCAAGGTGAAGCAGCGCACTTTCTATTTCAGAATATCCCACCGATGCCGCACTGTTCCTTGCCACGACTACAATATCCAAACCACTATTGAACATTGCTTCCTGTAGTCGGTAACTTTCTCTCACCAGCCTTGTAACCCGGTGTCTTACAATGCTGTTTCCAACCTTTTTACTCACGCAGATTCCGATTCTGTTCTTTTCGGTGCCATTTTCCTTCACATACATTACCAGATATTTATTTACATACGATTTACCGTTTTTATAGACGAACTGGAACTGGTGGTTTTTCTTAAGACTTTCAGAAAACTTCATACTTTGCTTCATCCTCCTGAAAGACTTTTTCGTGCAGCGCCTTCTTATTGTCATGGACAATGGAATCCTTCGTCTGCAGGTATCCTATTGTCATGAAACAAAAAGGTCACATTACTGTGACCTATGCGGATAACACTTTTCTTCCTTTTGCACGTCTGGCCGCTAAAACTTTTCTTCCGCCCTTAGTACTCATTCTTGCCCTGAAACCGTGAACTTTGGCACGGGAACGCTTTTTAGGCTGAAATGTCATTTTCATTTGGAAAGCACCTCCTTCTCGCTGGACCTTTTATATAAAGGCAACTGATTTTCATTTTTTAGGAAAATAGCATATTGATTGTATAAAAAAAAATGCATAATGTCAAGGAAAAATCAGCAAAAATCCATTTTTTAAAGGACAAAAAAATTTTTTTCCACTTATACACATAGATATCCACAACAAAAATGTTGATTTCAGATATACACATCCTGTTGATAATTTGTGGAAAACTTTTTTGTGAATGTTAAAATTATGTGAACTAAAAGTGAAAATTTTTAAAAAATCCCTGAAATATCACTTTTTTCTGATTCATGGTTTTATCCACTTATTCACATTGCTATCCACATACCCCTCTGTACAAATGACTTATAGACATAGTTATTCACATTATGTGGATAACTTTATCCATATAATCCCCCTGTTTTTTTAAAAACAAACATTTGAAATCTTATGAAATCTATATTACAATGGGAGAACATGGTATTTTGGTAACATAGCCCCAGTGGACATGCCGTTTCAGACAATCCACTGCCTGCTGCTCAAAAACTTTGCTTTCATACAGGGATTGACAACAAAATCAGGAAGGTAGATAAAATGGACGAGATAAAAAATAACTGGTCAGCCATCAAAGAATCCATAAAGAGAGAATATGGCCTTACCGAGATATCTTACATCACATGGGTGGAACCACTTGCCTTCCATAATATTGTAAACAATGTGGTCAGTATCATTATTCCCGCTGAGCAGTCCCACATGATCAATTATATTACTTCCAAATATAAGAGTTTTTTTCAGGTCACTATCACGGAAATGTTTAATCATTATTATGATGTACAGTTTGTCCTGGAAAGTGATGTGGCCCAGGAACTTGAGAAAGAAGAAATTGCCGCGGAGAGTTCCGAAAATGCCAATCTGAACCCAAAGTATAAGTTTTCCACCTTTGTTGTGGGAAGCAGCAATAAATTTGCCCATTCCGCCTCCCTGGCAGTGGCGGAATCCCCCGGCCAGACTTATAATCCCCTCTATCTGTACGGGGGACCGGGACTTGGCAAGACGCACCTGATGCATTCCATCGGTCATTTTATCCTGGAACAGGATCCCGAAAAAAAAGTTCTCTATGTGACCAGTGAAGAATTTACCAATGAGGTGATTGAATCCATCCGCAGCGGTAATGCCGCTTCCATGACCAAACTCCGGGAAAAATACAGGACTGTGGATGTTCTGATGGTAGATGACGTGCAGTTTATTATAGGAAAGGAAAGTACCCAGGAAGAATTCTTCCACACTTTCAATGTCCTCCATTCTGCCAGAAAACAGATCATTCTCTCCTCGGACAAGCCTCCCAAGGAGATCGAAACCCTGGATGAACGTTTCCGTTCCCGGTTTGAATGGGGTCTGATCGCTGACATTCAGCCTCCGGACTATGAGACACGAATGGCGATTCTGCGGAAAAATGCGGAATCCTGCGGCCGTCCCATCAATGAAGAGATCATAAAGTACATTGCAACCAATATTAAATCCAATATCAGGGAACTGGAAGGCGCCTTTAACAAAATCGTCGCCGCCGGCAGGCTGAATCAGGTGGATTTGACACTGGCGCTGGCGGAAGAAGCCTTAAAAGACGTCATTTATCCCAACAAATCCAGGGAGATTACGCCGACTATCATCATTAATGTGGTTTCCGAACACTTCGGCATCAGGCCGGAAGATATTGCCTCCAAAAAAAGAAAATCCGAGTTCGTCCTGCCCAGACAGATTGTCATGTACCTGTGCAGGGAGCTGACAGAGACTTCTTATGTCAATATCGGAAAACTCCTGGGCAAAAAAGACCATACCACCATAATGCACGGTGTCAATAAAATTACAGCGGAATTAAAAACCAATGAAGAGTTAAAAAATAAGCTGGATATTATCATAAAGAAAATAAACCCTTCTTGAAAATAAACCCTTCTTGAAGATAAATCCTTCTTGAAGATAAATCCTTCTTGAAGATAAATCCTTCTTAGAAGATAAACCCTTCTTAAAGATAAACCCTTTCATCCACTTTTTTCCACGGTTTAACCACATTGTGGTATGTGGTTTATGTTGACAGGGCCAGGGAGCTGAAAATGGGGATAAAGTGATATGTGAATAACTTAAAGTTTCATTTTAAGTTATTCTGAAAATATTCACCACTTATCCATTCCATTTTTTCCTGAAAAATAGTATAATAGAAGCACTTATGCACATATCAACAGCTATTATTAAGGTTACTATGAATTACTTTATATATTTTGTTTTAAGCTTCGTCCATCCCGGCAGGATTCTTTTTCATGAAAGCGAAAGGAGCCATTTACATGAAATTAGTTTGTTCCAAATCAAATCTGTTAAACGGAGTACAGATTGTATCGAGAGCTGTTCCCAATAAGACTACAATGTCCATCCTGGAATGTATTTTAATTGATGCCACAAAAGGCATGATTACTTTGACTGCCAATGATATGGATCTGGGAATTGAGACCATCATTGAAGGTGATATTATAGAAAACGGTATGATCGCGCTGGATGCCAAGATATTTCTTGAAATTGTAAGGAAACTTCCTGACAGTTATATCCGGATAGAGACAGATGCTTCTTATAAGACACTGATCACCTGCGAAAAGGCAAAGTTTACCATTGTGGGAAAATCAGGGGAAGATTTTTCATATCTTCCGGCGGTGGAAAAGGAAGATAATATTGTAATCAGTCAGTTTACTTTGAAGGAAATGGTAAGGCAGACCATTTTCTCCATTTCCGACAATGACAATAATAAACTGATGACGGGAGAACTTTTTGAGATCAACGGGGATGAGCTGAAGGTGGTTTCTTCGGATGGTCACCGTATTTCCATACGGAAGACAGCCTTAAGGGAGACTTATGCGCCCAAAAAGGTGATTGTTCCCGGAAAGACTTTGAACGAAGTGAGCAAGATTCTTCCCGGCGGGGCAGAAAATGACCTGGTGATCTATTTTACCACAAAGCATATTGTGTTTGAATTCGAGAATACCGTTGTGGTGTCCAGGCTGATAGAGGGAGAATATTTTAATATTGACAGAATGCTTTCCAGCGATTACGAGACCAAGGTAAAGGTAAATAAGAGGGAATTGCTGAATTGTATTGACCGTGCCACTTTGCTGACAAGGGAAGGGGACAGAAAACCCATTGTCATCAATATAGCGGACGGAAGTATGGAACTGCGGATTGACTCTGCCCTTGGAAGCATGAATGAGGATATTGACATTGAAAAACAGGGACGTGACCTGATGATAGGATTTAATCCCAAGTTCCTGATTGATGCCCTCAGGGTTATTGATGATGAGGAGGTGGAGCTTTACATGGTGAATCCCAAAGCTCCCTGCTTTATCAAAAATGAAAACCAGGGATATATCTATCTGATTCTTCCTGTGAGCCTTGTGGCAAATTATGGCCGTTAATGTTGTGAAGAAGGAGTTTGCAACCGCATGGAAACAATTTATTTGAAAGAGGATTATATCAAACTTGGCCAGGCACTGAAGGCTGCGGGAGCCGTGGGTTCCGGTGTGGAGGCAAAAATTGAAATCCAGGATGGGAAAGTAAAAGTAAACGGGGAAACCGAAGTCAGACGGGGGAAAAAACTTGTGGCCGGGGATATGGTGGAATATAACGGAACCATCATAAAAATAGAAAATGAAAAGACAGGTAAAAGATGATCATTAAATCGATAGAACTGGCAGACTACAGAAATTATGACACTCTTGTGGTTTCATTTGACAAGGGGACGAATATTCTTTACGGGGACAATGCCCAGGGAAAGACGAATATTCTGGAAGCTATCTATGTGGCTGCCACCACAAAGTCCCACAAGGGAAGCAAGGACCGGGAAATCGTAAATTTTGACAAAGAGGAAAGCCATATCAGGGCTTATCTGGAAAAAGAGGGCGTTGAGACAAGGATTGACATGCACTTGAGAAAAAGCAAATCCAAGGGAATCGCCATCGACGGGCAAAAAATAAAAAAAGCCGCGGATTTGCTTGGTTTGTGTAATGTGGTATTTTTTTCACCGGAAGACCTGGGAATCATCAAGAACGGTCCTGCGGAGAGAAGAAGATTTGTGGACATGGAACTTTGCCAGCTGGATGGGTTTTATCTCTATAATCTGAATCATTACAATAAAATCGTGAATCAGCGGAACAAACTTCTGAAGGACATGTTTCTCAATCCGGCGTTAAAGGAAACCCTGGGAATCTGGGATATGCAGCTGGTATCTTTCGGCAGTAAGATCATCGAGCGCAGAAAGCTGTTCATGGAGCAGCTGAATGAAATGATATATGGCATACATTTAAAATTATCAGGCAACAAAGAAGAGTTATCCATTCATTATGAGCCTGATGTTGAGATAGAAGAATTTGAGAATAAACTGAAGCTTGGACAGGACAGGGATATCAAGTCCAAAATGACATCGGTAGGACCGCACAGGGATGATTTTTCATTTATGGTGGGAGATGTGGACATCCGGAAATACGGTTCCCAGGGACAGCAGAGAACAGCAGCCCTTTCCCTGAAACTTGCGGAAATAGAACTGGTCAAAAAGCTGGCAAAGGATCATCCGGTCCTTCTGCTGGATGATGTGCTTTCGGAACTGGATTCCAACAGACAAAACTATCTTCTGAACAGTATCGGAAATATACAGACCATTATCACTTGTACAGGACTGGAGGAATTTGTGAATCATCGTTTTGAAATAGACAAGGTATATAAAGTCTCTGAGGGAACTGTCACTTGTATGAATACAGCTACGTGAAATATAAGTACTGACGTGTTTTTATTTGTGGATATAAAGAAAGGGTATTTTTATGAACGAAGAATCTATCAGCAATACGGCAGTAGAAGAAGAATATGGTGCAGATCAAATTCAGATTCTGGAAGGGCTGGAGGCAGTGAGAAAACGGCCCGGAATGTATATAGGAAGCACATCCAGCAGGGGACTTCACCATTTGGTCTATGAAATTGTGGACAATTCCGTGGATGAGGCGCTGGCAGGATATTGTGATACGATAGATGTCAGGATCAACGATGATAATTCCGTGACAGTGGTTGACAATGGACGTGGAATTCCTGTGGGCATCAACCATAAGGCCGGTATTCCCGCCGTGGAAGTGGTGTTTACCATTCTGCATGCAGGCGGAAAATTCGGCGGAGGAGGATATAAAGTTTCCGGCGGTTTACACGGCGTGGGCGCTTCCGTTGTGAACGCCCTGTCGGAATGGCTGGAAGTAGTCATATATCAGGATGGAAAAGTTTACAAACAGCGTTATGAAAGAGGACATGTCTGCTATCCTTTGAAGGAGATTGGCACTTGTCCCATGGAAAAGACAGGTTCCACCATCACATTTCTGCCGGACAAAACGATTTTTACGGAGACAGTGGTCTTTGATTTTGATATTCTGAAAATAAGGCTCAGGGAGATGGCTTTTTTAACCAAAGGGCTGAGAATTATTTTAAGGGATGGCAGAAGAAAAGAAGAGATTGTACCGGAGGCAGGTCATTTTGAAAGCGGTCAGATTAATGAGCTTCTGAAGCGTGCGGAGGCTGACAGGGAAGAGAGAGAAAAAGAAGGGGAAGACGACAGCCTTCCGGATGACAGGGCAGAAATTTCCACAGGGGAAAAGGACGCGGTGAAGCAGGCCTGGAAAGAGAAAGTGGTGGAATTCTGTTATGAGGGAGGAATTAAGGAGTTTGTGGCCTATCTGAACAGAAGTAAGGCTCCCTTGTATGAGAATATTCTTTACTTTGAAGGGCAGAAGAACAATGTCTATGTGGAAGTTTCTTTCCAGCACAATGATTCCTTTAATGAAAGCGTGTTCAGTTTTGTAAATAATATCAATACGCCTGAGGGAGGAACGCATCTGCAGGGTTTCCGGAATGCCCTGACCAAAACCTTTAATGATTATGCCAGGAGCGCAAAACTGCTTAAGGACAGCGAACCCAATCTGTCAGGTGAAGATATCAGGGAAGGCCTGACAGCCATTATCAGTGTAAAAATAGAGGATCCGCAGTTTGAAGGACAGACCAAGCAGAAGCTGGGCAACAGTGAGGCAAGAGGCGCGGTAGACAATGTTGTCAGTGAACAGCTTACTTATTTCCTGGAACTGAATCCCAGTGTGGCGAAGGCCATCTGTGAGAAATCCATTCTTGCCCAGAGGGCAAGGGAGGCTGCCCGCAAAGCAAGGGATCTGACCAGGAGAAAAACGGCGCTTGACGGAATGGCCCTTCCGGGTAAACTGGCAGACTGTTCCGATAAAGATCCCAAGAACTGTGAGATTTATATTGTGGAGGGAGATTCCGCAGGAGGAAGCGCCAAGACAGCCCGGTCCCGTGCGACCCAGGCGATTCTGCCGCTCCGCGGGAAGATACTGAATGTAGAGAAGGCAAGGCTTGACAAAATATACGCCAACGCAGAGATCAGGGCCATGATTACGGCTTTCGGAACCGGTATTCATGATGATTTTAATATCGAGAAACTGCGGTATGACAAAATTATACTGATGACGGACGCGGATGTGGATGGCGCACATATCAGTACTTTGCTGCTCACTTTTATTTATCGTTTTATGCCAAACCTGATCAAAGAAGGCCATGTGTATCTTGCAAAACCTCCTCTGTACAAGCTGGAGAAGAACAAAAAGATATGGTATGCCTACAGTGACGAGGAACTGGATGAAATACTGAAGGAAGTGGGGAGGGACCAGAATAATAAAATACAGCGCTATAAGGGACTGGGAGAAATGGACGCGGAGCAGCTTTGGGAAACCACTATGGATCCGGCCAGAAGAATTTTGCTGAGAGTGAACTATGACGAAGAGATGGAGTCGGAACTGGATCTTACGTTTACCACCCTTATGGGAGACAAGGTGGAACCCAGGCGGGAATTCATAGAAGAAAATGCAAAGTTTGTGAAGAATTTGGATATCAGCTGACAGAAAAAAGGAGTTTTGTATGAATGATGATATTTTTGACAAAAGTCCGGAGACAGACAAAATACATGATGTAGATCTGAAGGAAAGAATGGAATCTTTCTTTATCGATTATTCTATGAGTGTGATTGCTTCGCGGGCTCTTCCTGACGTAAGGGATGGACTGAAACCCGTACAGCGGCGTGTTCTGTATTCCATGATAGAACTGAACAATGGTCCCGACAAACCTCACCGTAAAAGTGCCCGTATCGTAGGTGATACCATGGGTAAATATCATCCCCATGGAGACAGTTCCATCTATGGCGCACTGGTGAATATGGCCCAGGAATGGTCCACAAGATATCCCCTTGTGGATGGACACGGAAACTTTGGTTCCATGGATGGGGATGGGGCGGCGGCCATGCGTTATACGGAAGCAAGGCTTTCCAAAATATCCATGGAGCTGCTGGCCGATATCAACAAGGATACGGTAGATTTCACTCCCAATTTCGATGATACGGAAAAGGAACCTGTAGTGCTTCCCAGCCGTTATCCGAATCTGCTGGTCAACGGCACCATTGGAATCGCGGTAGGTATGGCGACCAATATACCGCCTCATAATCTGCGGGAAATCATAAATGCCATTGTGAAGATTATTGACAATAAGGTGGAAGAAGACAGGGAGACCGATATTGAGGAAATTCTGTCCATAGTAAAGGCGCCTGATTTTCCCACAGGGGGCATTATACTGGGGACCAGGGGATGCAATGAGGCATACAGAACGGGACGGGGAAAAGTCATAGTCCGTGCGGTTACGGATATTGAGACCCTTTCCAACGGAAAGAGTCAGATTGTAGCCACGGAACTGCCCTATATGGTCAATAAGGCCAATCTGATTATCAAGATAGCGGAATTGGTAAAGCTGAAAAAAATTGACGGAATTACGGATATCCGGGATGAATCCAACCGGGAAGGCGTCAGGGTTGTGATAGAACTCAGGAAGGATGCCAATGCCAATGTAATTTTGAACCAGCTTTACAAGCATACACAGCTTCAGGATACCTTTGGCGTGATTATGCTGGCTTTGGTAAACCAGGAGCCCAAAGTAATCAATCTTCTGGATATGCTGGGACATTATCTGCGGCATCAGGAAGAAGTGGTCACAAGAAGGACAAAATATGACCTGAATAAAGCGGAGGAGAGGGATCATATCCTGCAGGGACTTCTGAGAGCCCTGGATTTTATAGATGAGGTGATCTCCATCATCCGCAGCAGTTCCAATACCCAGAATGCAAAGGAAAGGCTGATACAGAGGTTTGGTTTTTCGGATGCCCAGGCCCAGGCAATTGTAGACATGCGTCTGCGTGCCCTGACCGGATTGGAAAGGGAGAAGCTGAACAATGAGCATGAAGAGCTTCAGAAACGTATTCAGGAGCTGAAAACGATTTTGTCGGATAAGAAAATATTACTGGGTGTGATCAAAAAAGAGATTGTGGAGATATCCGATAAATATGGGGATGAGAGACGCAGCAGGATCGGGTATGACGAGTCTGACATTTCCATGGAGGACCTGATTCCCAATGAAAATACAGTGATTGCCCTGACGAACCTGGGATATATCAAGCGTATGACAGTGGATAATTTCAGGGCACAGAACAGAGGCGGCAAGGGAATTAAGGGGATGCAGACCATAGAGGATGATTTTATTGAAGATCTGCTGATGACCACAACCCATCATTATCTGAATTTCTTTACCAGCCTGGGAAGGGTTTATCGCTTAAAGGCCTACGAGATTCCCGAGGCAGGCAGGACGGCCAGGGGAACGGCCATTGTGAATTTATTGCAGATGGCACCGGAAGAGAAGATTACTGCCATGATTCCCATCAAGGAATACGATAATGACAAGAATCTTTTTATGGTTACAAAGAAGGGCATCGTAAAGAAGACTTCCCTGATGGATTTTTTCAATATCCGCAAAAAAGGTCTGACGGCAATCAATTTAAGGGATGACGACGAGCTGATCGAAGTGAAGGTTACGGATAAGAACAGTGAAATCCTGCTTGTGACCAGACAGGGAATTTGTATCCGTTTCAAGGAGACGGATGTGCGTTCCACGGGCAGAAGTTCCATGGGCGTCATCGGAATGAATTTGTCCGATGGGGATGATATCATCGGAATGCAGCTCCAGAGTCAGGGAGACTCTCTTCTGATAGTATCTGAGAACGGTATGGGCAAACGTACTTTCCTGAATGAGTTCAATGTGCAGAACAGGGGCGGAAAGGGAATCAAATGCTATAAGATAACCGAAAAGACCGGTAATGTGGTGGGTGTCAAGGCTGTGACGGATGAGAACGAGATCATGATGATAACAACGGAAGGTATCATCATACAGCTGAGAATGCAGGATATCTCCACTCTGGGAAGGATAACTTCAGGGGTTAAGATGATGGATCTGGAGGATGGTGTCAGAATAGCCAAAATAGCCAAAGTCAGGGAAAAAGTTTCCAATGGGGAAAAGGAGTTTGACAGTCTCGAAGATGCCATGGAAGAGATCGAGGAAATTGAAGAAAATAAATAAAACTTACCTCTTGTTTATTTTTCCATATATGTTAAAATAGCCCATGACGAGAGAGACAGAATAAAAATAAATGAATAAATCCACAGGAAACCCAGGGAAAATAAGAGAGTGGATTTTGTAAAAAAGATCTGAGCCGCAGGATGTGCCGAAAAAAGGACAATTAACATGCCGTGAGAGATTTTCACTGATTTTCTGTAAATATGTCAAAGCAGGAAATGGGGACAGCGGGCAGGGCACATGCCGGACAGGGTGGCAGAAAAGGAGGAAAGATGCATTTTTTAAACAAGAGGATCGAAGTGATCTGCAATGAATTGAGAAAACTGCAGGTCAAACAGAAATTTCCCGTCACGGACTGGAAGTACAAGGAAGGAAACTACATTCATCCTCAGGATGTAGAGGCAGACAGTGCGGAGTGGAAGGAATTTGACTGTAAAACCATGCACTGGTATGGACCTGACCGTCATTATTGGTTTAAGGCTGTGTATAAGGTGCCTCAGGAATTGGATGGAAAGAGGCTCTGGATGCGTGTCATGACACAGATTGAAGAGTGGGACGACGCAAAAAATCCCCAGTTCCTGCTGTTTGTCAATGGTGTCGCCACGCAGGGCATTGACATGAACCACAGGGAAGTATTCTTAAGGGATAAGGCTGTGGCAGGGGAAGAAATCGTTCTGGAACTGCAGGCTTATACAGGGACGCTTCACCAGGAATTTCAGCTTTTTGTCAATATGCAGGAGCTGGATGCAAAGATTACCAAGCTTTATTATGATCTCTGGGTACCCCTTTCTGCTTTCACCAGAATGGAAGAGGATGACAAGAACCGGAAGGATATTGAAACTATCCTGAACAATACCGTGAATCTGCTGGATTTGAGGACACCTTATTCGGATGATTTTTATGCTACCCTGCAGGAGGCATCGGATTATATTGACAAAGCCCTTTATTCCGATATGGCAGGATATAAGGATGTGATTGCCACCTGTATCGGCCATACCCATATTGATGTGGCATGGTGGTGGACAGTGGAGCAGACCAGGGAGAAGACAGGAAGAAGCTTTGCCACGGTTCTGAAGCTGATGGAAGAGTATCCCAACTATCGTTTCATGTCCAGCCAGCCCCAGCTTTATGCCTTTTTAAAGGAGCGCTATCCCGAGCTTTATGAAAAGGTTAAAGAGAGGGTAAAGGAAGGCAGATGGGAACCGGAAGGCGGTATGTGGGTTGAATCGGATACCAACCTGACTTCAGGAGAATCTTTAGTCCGTCAGTTTATGCACGGTAAAAGGTTTTTCAAGGAGGAGTTCGGGGTTGACAACAGGATTCTCTGGCTGCCGGATGTATTCGGATATACAGGGGCACTTCCGCAGATTATGAAAAAGTGCGGCATCGACTATTTCATGACCACAAAGCTGGCATGGAACCAGTTCAACAAGGTGCCTTATGATACCATGAGATGGAGGGGAATTGACGGAACGGAAGTCCTGACACATTTGATTACCACTTTGGATGTAGGACAGCCGTTGAGTAATTTCTTTACCACATATAACGGAAGGCTTCATCCCGATTCCATTATGGGCGGATGGATGCGTTACCAGAATAAGGATATCAACAATGACATACTGATCAGTTACGGATACGGTGATGGCGGCGGCGGCCCTACCAGGGAACAGCTGGAGACATCCATTCGTATGGAAAAGGGTGTCAAGGGAATTCCCAAGGTGCGTCAGGAGTTTGCCGGGGTATTCTTTGACGAACTGAATGAGAGGGTAAAAGACAACAGAAGACTTCCTGTGTGGGAAGGGGAACTTTATTTTGAATATCACAGGGGTACCCTTACTTCCATGGGACGTAACAAACGTTCCAACCGTAAGACGGAACTGGGACTTATGGATCTGGAACTGTTGTCCGTGCTCACCCAGAAAACAGTGCCTTATCCTGTGGAAGAACTGGATTTCATGTGGAAAAAGACTCTGATCAACCAGTTCCATGATATTCTTCCCGGATCTTCCATTCATAAGGTTTATGAAGTGACAAAGGAAGAATATGCGGAGTTAAAAGAACAGATTGACAGTATGTCCCAGGAGAGAATGAAGTCCCTTGCAGGTGATGGAGATCAGGTTATGATTCTCAATACTGCAGGAAGTCTTAGAAATGATGTTGCTTACCTGGAATCCTGCGATGCGGATTATCTTACAGACGGGGAAGGAAATCAGTATCCTCTGCAGAAGACAAAAGATGGTTCCATTGTTTTTGTAAAAAATATTCCTTCCAAGGGATATAAGGTATTTGCAAAGGGAATGTACGGGGAGGACAGTAAGGCGGAAAGTGCATTCACACTTGTGGATGACCACACTCTGGAGACTCCTTATTATACGGTTCACCTGGCAGAGAATGGTGAATTCGACAGAATTTATGACAAGGAAAACGATAGGGAAGTGGTGCAGCCCGGCAAGACACTGAATCATTTCTGCATGTATGAAGATAAGCCCATTTATTTTGATAACTGGGATATCGACATTTACTATACGGAAAAGAGCTGGAACGTGGACCAGATAGAGAGTATGGAATGGACGGAAATCGGAAGTGTCCGCGCTGTCCTGGAAATAACCAGAAAAGCCAGCAAGTCCACTATCACACAGAAGATTATTTTCTATGCTGACCAGAGAAGAATTGAGTTCCAGACTCATGTGGACTGGAAGGAGCATCAGACCCTGCTGAAGGTTCATTTCCCTGTGGCAGTGCATACGGATGAGGCAACCTTTGATATCCAGTTTGGTAACCTTACCAGAAAAGTGCATACAAATACCAGCTGGGATGTGGCAAGATTTGAAAGCTGTGGCCAGAAGTGGATGGATCTTTCCGAGGGACATTACGGTGTCAGCCTTTTGAATGACTGTAAATACGGTCATTCCGTGAAAGACAGCAATATGGCGCTTACCCTGATCAAATCCGGCATTGAGCCCAATCCGGTGACAGACCAGGAAGAACATGATTTTACCTATGCATTATATCCTCATGCGGAAGGCTGGAGAAGCGCAGGTACGGTGGCAGAATCTTATAAATTGAATCAGCCCCTGAAAGTGGCTCTTCACGCGCAAAAGAACCAGAAAGAGGAATACTCCTTTGTGACAGTGGATTCTTCCAATGTTATTCTGGAAACCATAAAGAAGGCAGAGGAAGGTAATGGTACTGTATTACGTATGTATGAATCTGAAAATTCGTACACCAAGGCAAAAGTGACGGTAAATGCAGAATTTAACAAAGTTTATGTATGTAATCTGCTGGAAGAGGAAGAGAAGGAAGCAGAAGTGAACGGAAAAGAAATCTCTGTTGTGCTGAAGCCTTATGAAGTCGTCACTTTGAAACTGGTCTGAGTCGGCTTATGTGACTGCTTTTGATCTGCAAAAAAGAATATTGAACTGCTTACGAAATTTATGCCGTTTATGATATAGATATCGTAAACGGCATAAAGTGTAAATAGGCATATCATTTAATGAAAATTATGAATCGTTGGATTTGACAGGAGTCGTAATCGAAGTAGTATTGTATTGTGGAATTTTGAAATTTACTTGTTAGTACTGTTTAGGATGGGCAGGAGGTACCAGTATGATCGTGAAAAAAAATTTTGAAAACTTAAATGTATTACATGAAAATACCATGCCTGACAGGGCATATTATATTCCTTCCGATAAAAGACAAGATGATCTGGTGGAACATAGGGAAAATTCCGGCCGGTTTCAATTATTGAACGGAATGTGGGATTTTTTATATTCCGGAAGTATCTATGATTTGAAAGATGAGTTTTATCAGGAGGATTATGTAAAAAATTCTGACTGGGGAACCATTCCCGTTCCTTCCGTATGGCAGATGCATGGATATGACAGGCAGCAGTATACCAATATAAGATATCCTTTTCCCCTGGATCCTCCCTATGTGCCCCATGAGAATCCCTGCGGTGCTTACCGGTATGTTTTTCAGTGGCATAAGGATGCGTCTGCACCCAGGACATTTTTAAATTTTGAAGGAGTGGATTCCTGTTTCTATGTATGGCTCAATGGACAGTATGTGGGATACAGCCAGGTGTCTCATGCTACCAGTGAATTTGATGTGACTTCTCTGCTGAAGGAAGGGGAAAACCTTCTGGCAGTGCTTGTTTTGAAATGGTGTGATGGAAGTTATCAGGAAGACCAGGATAAATTCAGAATGAGCGGTATCTTCAGGGATGTATATTTGCTGAACCGGCCGGAGGAATGTGTTTATGATTATTTTATCAAAACACATTTGAATCATGATTCAAAATGTGCTGAAGTGGAAATCCAGTTTTCATATCTGAAAGAGGAGATTCCTGTACATATCTGCATAGAAGATGCAGAAGGAAACAAAGTGGCAGAGGCAGACGCTGCCGGCCATGTGACTGTTGGTATTGAAAACGGCAGATTGTGGAGTGCAGAGATTCCTTATCTTTATACCATTGTGATGAATACGGAACATGAAGTAATAACCGATTATATTGGTTTGAGGGATGTGGCCATTCGGGATGGTATACTGTACTTTAACAATGAAAAAATCAAGCTGCACGGAGTCAACCGCCATGACAGTGATCCTGTGACAGGATTTACAATCAGTCTGGCTCAGATGCACAAAGACCTTACGATGATGAAGGAATACAATGTGAATTCCATACGTACCAGCCATTATCCAAATGCACCGCAGTTTTATCAGCTTTGTGACAAATATGGATTCTATGTGATGGATGAAGCGGACAATGAAAGTCATGGGGCGGAATTTGCTCATAGGCAGGAATATAATGACAGCGCTGCGTGGATTGCAGATCATCCGGATTTTATCAAACCTACTGTGGACAGAGTACAGAAATGTGTTATCCGGGATAAAAACAGACCCTGTGTCTTTGCATGGTCCATGGGAAATGAATGCGCTTATGGATGTACCTTTGAAGAAGCCTTGAAGTGGACAAAGTCCTATGATGATACGCGAATTACCCATTATGAGAATGCATATCATTGTCCTGCCGACAAAGTATATGATTATTCCTGCCTGGACCTGCACAGCAGAATGTATTCCAGTATAGAAAGTATGCATCATTATTTTGCATCTATGGAAGAAAAAGACAGTGACCATTGCTATGATGTAGCATCTAAGAGACCTTACTTCTTGTGTGAATACAGCCATGCCATGGGAAACGGACCCGGAAACCTGGAAGATTATTTTCAGTTTTTCCATCAATATGATGGCGCCTGCGGCGGAATGGTCTGGGAGTGGTGCGATCATGCCATTGATAAGGGATATGATGTGAACGGAAAGAAAGTATATTATTATGGAGGAGATCATGGAGAATTTCCTCATGATGATAATTTCTGTATGGATGGACTGGTATATCCGGATCGCAGACCGCATACGGGGCTTAAGGAATTTGGGAATGTATACCGTCCTGCCAGGGTAGTTTCCTATGATGCCGAAAATGGAAACCTGAAAATACACAATTATATGGATTTTGTGAATTTGAAGGATTATTGTGTTTTGAACTGGGAAGTAAACTGTGATGGAAAGAGAATCGCATCCGGTATGGTAGAAGATTCTGCCGTACTTGATATTGATCCTCATGAAGATGGTGAAATAAAACTGGATATTCCGGAATCTCTGTGCGGAAAAAGTTATTTGAAAATTACATGGGTACTGAAAGAGAAGAGAGGAGTTCTTCCTGCAGGCAAAGAACTTGGATTTGATGAAGTGCTTCTTTCGAAAGAGGACAGTATCTGTGTTCTGACAGAACAGCTGTTGCAGAAACCCACAGAGGCGGCAAAGACAGAAATTCATGTGAAGGAAGAAGATCATTATCTGACAGTTGAATCTGACCGGTTCTGTTATAGATATGATAAATTTCATGGAATCTTTGACAGAATGGTTATTCAGAATAAAACATTGCTGGAGCATCCCATGGAATATAATATATGGCGCGCTCCCACAGATAATGACAGATATATCCGCAATGAATGGCAGGCAGTCCAATATGACCGTCCCATTACCAGATGTTATGATACCGTATACCAGAAGGGCATGGAAAAGGAAAAAGAGTACATAGAAATCTGCAGTAATGTTTCCATGGCGCCTATATTTATGCAGCGTATTCTGGATATTCATGCAACCTGGCGCGTGTGGGCAGATGGCAGTCTGGATGTGGGTCTGACTGTGAAGAAAAATCCGGTCTTTCCGAGACTTCCCAGATTCGGTGTGCGCATGATGCTTCCGGATGATATGAAATATGTGGATTACTATGGTCTGGGCCCGGTGGAAAGTTATACGGATAAATGCCGTGCTTCTTATCATGGAAAATTTGAGGAAACGGTAGATTCCCTGCATGAAGATTACATTTTCCCTCAGGAAAACGGAAGCCACTGGGATGTGAGTTATGTGGAAGTAAAAGGAGATGACACAAAGATTTCCGTAGTTTCAAGGAAACCTTTCTCTTTCAATGCTTCCCGTTATACTCAGGAGGAGCTGACAAAAAAAGCGCATAATTATGAATTAGTTCCCAGCGGTCATACAGTTCTGTGCATTGATTATAAACAAGATGGAATCGGTACCAACAGCTGTGGTCCTGAACCGGAAAAACAGTATCAATTTTTGGAAAATGAATTTACTTTTGAATTTGGCATCAGAATGAATGGATAGTTAATATGTAAGGGTCAGCATGCGAAATGCTGACCCTTATGCATTATCACAAGAGCCGTTTTTGGGCAACCGGCGGTGTTAATCAATCTTTTTGAAAAAGGTTTTGTTTGTGACGCAGCGTAATGTTGTATCATAAATTACAGGAGACAGGCCTTATAGAGATAAAGACTTGGTTATCCTTCATCAAATAGTCATAGGGCTTGCAACTGTAATTGTATGTGAAATAGTATTGAAAAAACAAAAAGCAAAATGTATTGGCGAGATACTATTTAAATTTGATCCCCCACGATTGCCACTATGATAATGTCAGACATGAACTTAAAGTCTCATTCTCATTTATCTTACCATAATGAAGAACTAAAGTCATTCATCCGCTATCGTATTGACAAAGTTAAGTTTCTGACTTTTAATCGTTGGTCTTTCTGCTGGCTTTTATTTCTTTAAACCGTCTTTTTCTCACAAAAAGTCCAATGAATCAGAGGCTTGAAGCTGATCAGAATAAAGTTCTTTCAACAAAGCTACAGTGATATCTTTTGCAATAATTGAAGCCTTGTTACAGTTCTCTTCAAAATGTCCAGTTCCGCTATGTGTTGCAGTGTCTGTAACACAACGGATAGAAATAAATGGTATACCGTTTACATAGCATACATGTGCAATACTTGCTGTTTCCATATCTACAGTCAGAGGAGCAAAAATTTCATTAATTTTTTTCCGGCCCTCATCCGCTATAAATATTTCACCTGTCACCATTCTTCCCCAATAAACTTTACCTTCTGTTTCAATCTTGCCAATTGCTTTATGGCTCAAATTCAACAATTCCTGGTCGGATTTAAAATATACGGATTCTAGCCATGGATGAAATTCTGTTAAGATATCAGGTTCGACATCATGATATGCAACCTCTGTAGAAATGACAGAATCGAAAATTTCAAGTTCCGGGTTCATCCCACCGGCTGTACCTGCATTTATAATAATATCTACATCATATGTATCTATTAATATTTGTGCGGCAATAGCAGCATTTACTTTACATACTCCGGAATACAAAGTAACTACATTGATACCATTTATTGTTCCTTCGTAAAATTGAAGCATTGCCTTTTCTGTTATTTTACACTCATCTATGATTGGTAAAAAGGGAGCCAACTCACTGTCGCTGGCACATATAATACCTATCCGCATACATGAACCTCCAGATTTTAAAATATATATTATTTTACAATGTTTATCTATTGTTCGCAATGTATATTTATAGCCTGAGAATACATTTTTTATGATTTCATGCACCTGTAGAATAAAATACGGCATTATTGTTGTCTGTGGATTCAACTTTGGTTCATGATTTGTAACCAGGATATGTAGACAGATTTTATACTGATAGTTATCTGATAGATATGTAGAGAAAAATTGCTATATTGAATGTAGTATAAACAATAAGACTAAATTAATTTTATATATATAAAATTAGACTTGAAAATTTAATAATATTATAATATAATTAAATTCAGATTGGAGGTTTGAAATATATGGATAGAAAAACAATATCTAAAATTGTGAAAGCAAGCGGTATATCTTCAGGAGAAATGATACTGATTCATTTTTGGGGAGAGGACACTGACAAAGAGATTGCAAACGACTTCATGATAGCAGTTGCAGAAATTGGAGCCACTCCCGTACTGCTGCAACAGTCCCGGTCCGTAAATAGGGATATCTTTCTTTCGGCAAAAGCAAGTTGTTATAGTGAGCAATATTTTGATTTGTTTACTAAATTTGATGCAGCGCTTGATGTTTTTGCTTATCGTCCTGTTATTCTTGGATATGAAATTGAGAATGATAAGTTTGAGCTTTACCGTAATTATATGGCAAAACTGTTTTCAAAGCTTATGAACTGTAAGCGTTTTACACAAATCAGAATCCCCACTGTGGCAAATGCGGAGGAATCCGGTCTTAATCCACAAGATTATATTCAGCGTATGGAGAGAGCATATGACATTGATTACACTGCCATCTATGAGAATTGCAGGCAGACGAAAGAACGTTTTGAAGGTGTCAACAAAGTATTGCTTCGCACGGGAGAAAATTGTGAGCTTTCTTTTGAGCTAAACGATAGAGTATGGCATATTGATGCCGGGGATGGTGATCTTCCCTGCGGTGAAGTTTACATTGCCCCGGTTGAGGATAAAACTCAGGGAACGGTTTATTTTGAAACTTTCTATCTTGAGGGGGTTAAATATGAACATGTTCTACTGCATATCAAAGATGGATGTGTAAGTGAAAGCAATGAACCTGAAATTACCGCTTTTTTCGAGAAACAACCGCAGGAAAACAGAGTTGTATGTGAGCTTGGCTTTGGCATGAACCCCAATGTGACGGACTTGTGCGGTTATACTGTCCTGGATGAAAAAATGCATGGTACTTTTCACATTGCGGTTGGCGCCAATAATATGTTCGGTGGTACAAATGCGGCTTCCGATCACATTGATTTTGTTGGTCATGGCACGATAGTAATATAGTGGAAAAGTGTAGTGTACTTTCAGTAGACAAGGGGATATACGGTTTTGTACCGCAGGTTTGTGATTCTGCTGTTTTATTCCCGCGAGCAATGAGGAAAATAGCCATGCTTGCATGGCTATTAAAGCCAATTTTAATTGGTATGCTAATTTCTAATTGGCATGCTAATTTTTAATTGGCATGCTAATGCCGCGAGGGCCAAATACTGCTCTGTTGCGTTGCAAATTTGATACCCTGTTGCTTGCAGCGGGGTATTTGATTGTTGCATAGGGTACGTCTCCAGTAAACTTTGTTTCAGCGGCTTGTAGAATTATAAAATTGGTGCAAGTCTGAAAATTTATATTTTGAAAATTTATTTGATTTTCTGCCATCTATTTGCCCCATTTTGCGGTATATTTGAGTCTTATTTCATGAACGTAACGTAGCAATTACGTTTTCTACGTTTGGGTAAAGTCTCTTACATAGCTGTTAGAGAACAATTATAGAACACACTCCAAGGCGCAATACTCCTCCGGATTCTGAGTCATCTTTGGGGTGGCTGGGCTGATAGGGTAATGATTTCATAGTGAATAAACTAAAGTTTTTGTGTAATCTATTGTTAGGTACGAGACTGTCAAAGATTGTGTGTGTACTGTCAAAATACGATAATGTCAGGACCATGGAAGGTTTATTATGATGGGGAAGAAAAAGATTTTCTGAGAGTCTGCCAGGTCAGGCATTGAGTAGGAAACAAAAAGTTTCCCTTGTTTTGACTTGTAATACCAAAACAAGGAAAACTGAAAAACATAAAATTATGAATTCCAAACTGATTTTTGGAATTGGGAATTTCAGAGAATAATCACTCAAATAGAACGTTGCAGTGTTGGTATTGCAAACCTAAATATAATTTTGGAATTACCTCACACAGCATTTGTTCCATTCCTCTATCAGAATGTCAAAAATATCATTCAGTCTTTTAATTATATTTTTATTTACCGGAATTGTTTTATCAAGAAATTGCATACCTCTTTCCCCCATAAAGTCCACACAATAAATTAGGCAATAGAATAAAAATGCCTTGTACTGTGTTGGATTCGGATGAATTTCATCTAATAGATAATCAATATATTTGGTATCCAGATCCATATTGAGCAGTGCAATTTTTGTCATTGCAACAAAGGTAAGCATATCACCCAAACCTATCCAGTCAATATCTATGATCCCAGACAATTTACCTTCATATATCAATATATTTTTTGTGCTAATATCGTCCAGATACGGTATTGGAGAAATCCTGGTCAGATAATCCTGTATTTCTTTTTGTAATTTTTTTATGATATTTATTTTTTTAACATCAAAATAATTTTTTCTTTTGATTCTCTTTTCTGCACGATTCAGTATTTCATTGATAACATTGCTCCATGTCCATTCTGAATTTGCCGGAATATCAAGCTTTGACACTTTTTGTTGTACTTCAACTATATCCTTTGCGATTTGTTTTTTCTCACTTTCACTTAATTTATAATAGACATTTCCTATATCGTCTCCAGGAATGTAAGAAAGAATTAAGTATGAATAGCCGTTGTATTTTCCTTTTGATAATACAATGGGGATCAATATTTTACATGTGGATAGCTTGTTGAGCCAATAAACGGTATCTTGATAGGCATCATCTTTCTTACTGCATCTGAGAATAAATTTTTCAGTTGCAGTGGAAATTTTAAAAACATAGTTTGCAATACCAACACTACAACGTTCTATCTGAGTGACATTCCTTTTCATGTTGTTTTCAAATATTTTAATTGCTTTTTTGTAATCCATGAAATGTATCTTCTCCTGCTTTTATAAATAAATAAAAATGATATTAAATGTCTTTTTATAATTATAAATGAATGTGTAGAATCTTTCAATCATTGGGTAAAAAACTTGTTGCATATAGTAACTATTATAAAGTAAATTAAATTATATAGATTGAAAGAAATAAGTAAATAAGATAGTTAGTTGTCAAAATGAAAATAATTCTTTGACAATTATATATATGATAAAATAAATCTATACTTATGGGCATAAGAGGCTGAATGGCCATCTGATTCATAATTGGTTTAATTTATAATAAATTAAGAAGTATCTATTTAGGAAGTTTCAGTCAATAATATTTAAGAGCTAATTTCCTATCCGTTCCTTTGGGAACCGACATCTTTAGAGAATCATACAATTTATTAAGAGTATAAAGGAGAAAAGTGGACCTGATGGACAAGAGGGAACATATACTCTAAGTTTCGTTTTTGTGACTGACTATGTAATGTTGCTGTCAATTGGTGTACGTTCAGTATGCATTGTGTTGCCAGACAACAAAATCCGGTACCTGGGTGCGAAAGTATTTTTTTCATATAATTGAGCATTTACAAGACACTGTAACTGGTGTACTGACGGTACAATAAGCGATAATCGTACAGCAAAACTTGTGGATCTGTGGTGTGAATCCATAGATATATATTTTGTATTTAACGGCGAAGAGTAGTGTGGGAAATTTTTGAAGAGATCGGTTATAGGCGAGTGCCAATAAAAAGCTTTTGTGATATTTGTCTTTTGGGTATACAAGTTAAAATCCCTTGGGTGAAGTGGAATTATCTCTATATGAAGTGGAAGTTAATGATCAAAATAGATGTTTCACGTGAAACAATTTTATGACTTAGAAAATAATACAATATAATGTTTCACGTGAAACACTGATACCCAATATATTGTAAAACATTGTGAAACATATAAAATACTGTGAAACATGAATAAATTTTGAATAAAATCAAGATTTTTTTATGCAATATTAATATTTTCTATCTCATTAAAAGACATAAGATGTACAGTATAGAAAAGGTTATGCTTATCAATAATATTTTTTTCTTAGAAAAGTATGCTTCTTTTAAAAAAAATTAAAATATAATAAATATCTTCGCATATTGTTTCTGGAATTGCTTCACCTAACAATCTTTTAAGCTTAAATTTAAGTATTAAAAATAGACAATTATTGCTGTTTTCAAAATTTGTGAAACAAGTTTAGTGTTTTACAATTCATCACCGAATGATAGACAATATAGTTTTTCATTTTGCTGATCCGTTAGGTTTCATTTTCAATCCAATTATCAATTAAAATCAATTTACAATTCTCAATTTTTAAATTGGATATTTGTATTAGTCTATATGGAGCAGATAGGCAGGAAAAATCATTTAAGTTAAGAGCCTTTTTGTTTATACTAAAATAGACAAGTAAGTATTAAGAAAATCGATAAAAATATCAAAGACTCATAATAAAATTAAGATATATGTTTAAATTCATTTGATGATATAATCAATAAAATATATTTATGATACAAAACTTCCAAATATTTTTGATTTCATTATAGATATCTGTAAAAAGAAGTGCTATAATTAATATTCTAGGGAAAGGAGATTATCATGGGAAAAGTCATTGCGATAGCAAATCAAAAAGGCGGTGTAGGAAAAACTACTACGTCTATCAATTTATCTGCATGTCTCGCAGATAAGGGAAAAAAAGTTTTGGTTATTGATACTGATCCCCAGGGAAATACTACCAGTGGATTTGGTATAGATAAAAATGATTTAGAAAATACATTATATGAATTGATTTTGGGTGAATGTTCTATTGTTGACTGTATCATTAAAAATGTTATTGAAAATATATCCATTATGCCATCTAATGTAAATCTTGCCGCAGCAGAAATAGAATTGATTGGCATAGAAAAAAAAGAATACATATTAAAAAGAGAAGTAGACTATATAAAGGAAGAATATGATTTTATTATTATTGACTGTCCTCCTTCCTTGAATATGCTTACGATAAACGCAATGACAACGGCCGACAGTGTATTGGTTCCCATTCAATGTGAATATTATGCATTGGAAGGACTGAGTCAGTTAATCCATACCATTAATCTGGTAAAAGAGAGACTTAATCCGGATTTGGATATGGAGGGCGCTGTATTTACCATGTTTGATGCCCGTACAAATTTATCTATGCAAGTTGTGGAAAACGTGAAGCAGCATTTAAGTCAAAGAATTTATAATACTCTGATTCCCAGAAATATAAAGCTTGCAGAAGCACCCAGCCACGGAATGCCTATAAATTTGTATGATGCCAAGTCAGCGGGAGCAGAGGCATATATGCAGTTAGCAGAGGAAGTAATTCATAATGCATAGATGATAACCTGAAAAGTTATACAAAGAAAGCATGGAGGATCGGTATGGCTACAAAACCAGGAAGAGGATTAGGTAAAGGACTTGATTCACTGATACCAAATATAGTTGGTGAGACAAAAGCTAAAAACTTAGCGTCTGAAGGAACAACACATGCTGAAGATGATAAAGTTCAGGAAACCCTTGTAAAGATAACGATGGTAGAGCCAAACAGAAAGCAGCCCAGGAAAACATTTGATGAGGATTCTCTTCAGGAGCTCTCTGATTCCATAAAACAAGTGGGATTGATACAGCCTATTTTGGTTCAGGATAAAAATGATCATTATGAAATTATTGCAGGGGAACGAAGATGGCGAGCTGCAAAAATGGCCGGCATAAAAGAAATTCCGGTTATTATCCGGAATTATACCGAACAGGAAATCATGGAAATTTCCCTGATTGAAAATATACAAAGGGAAGACCTGAATCCTATTGAGGAAGCGCAGGCGTATAAAAGACTGCTGACAGAATTTAATTTAAAACAGGATGAGGTGGCAGAGAGAGTATCAAAAAGCCGTGCTGCGGTGACAAATTCCATTCGTCTCCTGAAATTAAATGAAAAAGTACAACAGATGGTCATAGACGATATGATCAGTACGGGACATGCCCGGGCTCTCCTGGCTGTGGAAGATCCAGAAGAACAGTATGCGCTTGCCCAGCGGATCTTTGATGAAAGAATGAATGTCCGCGATGTGGAAAAGCTGGTAAAAAATCTCCATAAACCTGAAAAGGTAAAAAAGAAAAATGACAACAAGGTAATGGAAGTCATTTATCAGGATATAGAAAATAAATTAAAACAGAGACTGAGTACCAAAGTGATAGTTACTCCAAAAGGGGAGGGTTCGGGTAAAATTGAGATCGAATTTTATAATCACGAAGATTTGGACAGACTGTTAGATATTATGGGATAAGTGCCAAAACAAAGGGATTGTAAGTATACTTCTGAGAGAAAATGATGATATGCACAAATGATTTAAGGAAATGCTGGTTATAAAAAGACAAAAAATTTTGTCCTGAAGATCAAATGGTTTGTATAAATCCAGTTTGAAGGAGAATTGCCAACTGGGTGTAAGGGTGTAAATTCAGAAATTATAAGCAAAAATATGTATTATACTTCAAATTATAAAGTATTTTCCTGGAAATTATGGAGGGAAAAGTTTGAAAATAGTAATAAATGCTGATAGTGTCTGGTATCATGGTTCTAATATGCTTTTTTCAGAGTTAAGAATAAGCAGTACAATTACACAGTGGAAAGAACTTGCAGAAGCATTTTCACACAAACCAGATATTTTGGGGTATGATGATAATGGAGTAATTACCCATAATGGAGTAGAAAAAGGTTATTTGTATATCATTGACGAACCTGTTGATATTCAGAATGATATATTTCAGCATCCGAGAACAACAATGGATGAAAATGCTGAGTTTATAACAAAACGTCCATTAAAAGTAAAAATGATTTCTGAATTATAAATTACTGATTTTAAAGCTGTCAAAATGGCAGGGAACACTTTTCTGAAAAGGGAATGATTTTATCAATTATATGTTGTCAGTTTTTGAATAAATAAAAAGGAAATGCGTTGTTGCAATCCTTTGTAATATTGCAGTAAAAAAGAATTATTGATCTCAAGAGTAGCTTATGATAAACTACATTACAAAAGAAATGATTTTAGTAAGTAAAGTTAAGCGGTCAATTCAATCAGAAAATAAAAATGAAAATACAAAAGGAGTTATATGAGTAAAGAAGGAAGCAGTGCATTCTTGAATCAGATAGGTTTTGGTTCATTTGATTTAGGTTATCTTGCCATAGGAATTGCAGTTCTGGCAATATTAGTTTTAATTTTATTTATTCTGTTAATCGTACAAATTATAAAAACCAATAAACTAAAAAAACGGCTGAACCGGTTTCTGCTGGGAAAAGAGGGGACAAGCCTGGAAGAAGATATTATTGGACTATTTGAAGATAATAAATTTTTAAAGAACAGTACAGAAAAAAACAAAAAGGATATACAAGCTCTTTTTAAACGGCTGGAGTCGGTCTATCAGAAAATGGGTCTGGTAAGATATGATGCATTTAAACAAATGGGTGGACAGTTAAGTTACAGCCTGGCTTTATTGGATGAAAACAATAATGGTTTTATCATCAATTCAATCCATAGTACGGAAGGATGTTATTCCTACTCAAAAGAAATCAGAAATGGGGAAAATAATATTTCTTTAAGTGCTGAGGAGGAAGAAGCTCTCTCTATTGCAAGAGGAAAATAACAGTTTATGAATTCAGAAGATAAGTAAAATCAAATTTTTTTCAGAGAAAAACATTCAATTGAAAAGAGGTAAATAAGATGATTGATATTAAATTTTTAAGAGAGAACCCTGATATTGTAAAAGAAAATATCAAAAAGAAATTTCAGGATGAAAAACTGGCACTGGTTGATGAAGTAATTGCACTGGATGCGGAGAGCAGAAAAGCAAAGCAGGAGGGGGATAACCTTCGTGCCGCAAAAAATAAGATTTCCAAAGAAATAGGTGCTCTGATGGCACAGGGAAAAAAAGAAGAAGCACAAGAGAAAAAAGCAGAAGTAGCAGCCAATGCAAAAAGGCTGGCAGAACTGGAAGCTTTGGAACCTCAGCTTCAGGAAAAAATAACAAAGATTATGATGGTAATTCCCAACATTATTGATTCTACTGTTCCCATCGGCAAAGATGACACTGAAAATGTGGAAATACAGAAATATGGGGATCCAGTGGTTCCGGATTTTGAGGTCCCTTACCACGCAGATATTTTAAACAGTATCAATGGTCTTGATAAAGAAGCATCCGGACGTACCAGTGGAAACGGTTTTTATTATCTGATGGGTGATGCTGCCAGAATTCATTCTGCCATGATCAGTTATGCCAGGGATTTTATGATTGATAAAGGCTTTACTTACTGTGTTCCACCTTTTATGATCCGCAGCAGTGTGGTGAACGGAGTCATGAGTTTTGCAGAAATGGAAGCAATGATGTATAAAATAGAGGGAGAAGACTTATTTTTGATTGGAACTTCCGAACATTCCATGATTGGTAAATTTAAAGACCAGATTGTAAAGGAAGAAAGCCTTCCGGTAACCATGACTTCTTATTCCCCTTGTTTTCGGAAAGAAGTAGGTTCCCATGGAATTGAAGAGAGAGGAGTATACCGGGTTCATCAATTTGAAAAACAGGAAATGGTAGTTTTATGTAAGCCGGAAGATTCTATGGACTGGTATCATAAAATGTGGTCTTTTACAGTGGAATTTTTCCGCAGTCTTGATGTACCTGTGCGTACACTGGAATGCTGCAGCGGGGATCTGGCAGATTTGAAAGTGAAGTCTTGTGATATTGAAGCCTGGAGTCCAAGACAACAAAAATATTTTGAAGTGGGCTCTTGTTCTACTTTGGGGGATGCCCAGGCAAGACGTCTCAGTATCCGTACGAAAGGGGAAAATGGGACTTATTATGTGCATACATTAAATAATACCGTTTTGGCATCGCCCAGAGGGTTAATTGCTTTCCTGGAGAATAATGTGGAAGCAGATGGAAGCATCCGTATTCCGGAGGCGTTGCGGCCGTACATGGGAGGAAAGGAAAAAATTCTGCCCATATAAATCTGAATCCCATTATAAAAAAAATGTGGGATTTTAGAAAACAAAAAGTTATAAATTGAGTGATTTTCGGAAATAACAAAATTGCTCAAATTAAGGAAGAAGGTGAAATTTTTGCATAAATATATGCGTGCCATAGGATTTAGCACTTTGAATAGCAGTAAAAAGCTTCGGGAATTGTTGACAGATGCAGTCATTCACTCTGACAGACGCAATATCACGAAAAACCAGAATAATGTATTTTTAGGAGAATTTTGCAAAGATTTTGCCAAAGGGCTGGGTATTGCTGTCTGTGGAGAATTTGATGAAGAAGAAAAATTCTTTTATGAGTATTATTATCCTTATCTGGAAGGGAGTGGTATTACATCTTGTGAAGATATTTCCGTAGAGAGACATGCGGAAAAAGAATCCTATGCGGGTGTGTGTGACGATATGAAAGTCGGTATTTCGTTGATTTTTTATTTAAAAAACAAAATACCCTATATGAAGGCAGCGAGCACAAATAATCTGCCTATTCACGGCACAACACTGACTCTTTCCGCTTTGTCTGTGAGCGGAATGATTTTGCTTCCCATAAAAAAAGATGAAGAACAGGTACAGAGAGTCAAGCAGGCATCCGCTACCAGAAGTTCTCTTATGGCTGCTGCAAGAAAAGGAGATGAGGATGCAATTGAAACACTGACTCTGGAAGATATGGACACATATTCCACAATTTCGAGACGAATTCACAAAGAAGATATTTTTAGTCTGGTAGATACTTACTTTATGCCCTATGGAGTGGAATGTGACCACTATTCTGTTCTCGGTGAAATTACTGAAATACGTATGACTACAAACCAGATGACAGGAGAAAAAATTTATATTCTAACAATTTGCAGTAATGAGTTGACATTTGACGTATCTATTAATATAATAGACTTATACGGTGAACCTCAGATCGGAAGACGTTTTAAGGGAATCATCTGGTTACAGGGGAAAATTAATTTTCCAGAGAAGTGATTCTTCGAATGAGTTTTACACAGACTGATTATCATATAGTTGAATGACTTGCCAATTAGCAAGTTTTTCATATAAGTCCTCGTAGCTCAGTTGGATAGAGCGATCGCCTCCTAAGTGGTAGGTGTTCG
>OFGG01000057.1_pt1 | contig 93839 bp, 108 predicted proteins | sample 1521701 | NCBI WGS metagenome assembly OFGG01 (sample SAMEA3504081, study PRJEB24116) | mouse gut metagenome | biome: mouse gut; feature: mouse-associated habitat; material: faeces | place: Denmark | collected 2011
AACAGTTGCCATATTTTCTTCTCCCTTCACGATTTTGCTGTTTCGGTAATACGGGAAGCCAGCATGGTGTTGCGTCTCTCTGTATCCGTCGTCTGGATAGCCTGGATAACCGCTTGCCAGTCGCCAACAATCTGCGCTCTGCGCTTGGCGCGAGTAAGCCCGGTATAGACCAGAGGGCGCTTGAGCATACGTCCATGGCAATTCTGGATGCTGAGCAGTACAGAGTCGTACTGGCCGCCCTGGGATTTATGGATCGTGGTAGCATAGGCAAGGTCAAGGTGGCTCAAACTCTCCTTATCCTCATAGGATACAATGCGGTCATCATGGAAGTCCACTTCTACCAGGAAGCTATCGCCGTCCCGCTCAATTTTGCGGATATAGCCGATGTCGCCGTTGCTGACCTCATCCCGATTCTTGGTCTGCATGACCTTATCCCCTAGACGGAAGATGCGCTGGGCCAAAGCAAGTTCAGGCTTGTTCAGGCCAGGCGGATTGACCAGGGCACGCAACCGTTCATTCATACTTCGTACGCCGGTCTCAGTCTTGGCCCGGAACGGGGTAAGCAACGCCACATTGTCCACGCCATATTGTGCCACCTCCTGCATATACAGCCGCTCCAGCCATTGGGCGGACTGCTGAATATCGGCGGAACTCCAGAATTGGAAGTCCCCATCAAACTGGAGACTTGCATTGCCGTGGCGGATACGCTGGGCGTTTTCGGCGATCATGCTACCCTCACTCTGGCGAAACACCTTGTCCAACATGACCATCGGGATCCTGCCGCAGCGCAGCATTTCACTGAGTACCGCGCCCGGCCCTACGGATGGAAGCTGGTCGGCGTCCCCTACCAGCACCAGCCGGCACATCGGCGGCAGTGCATGGAATAGATACCAGGTCATGGCCATATCCAGCATACTCACCTCGTCTACCAGTACCAGATCGGCGTTCACCAGTTCTGGCATGGTCAGGGTGTTGGTCTCACCGGCGGTCAGGTTCAGCGCCTTATGGACGGTGCAGGCGGGCAGTCCGGTGCTCTGCTCCAGCCTCCGCGCCGCACGGCCCGTTGGCGCACAGCAGATGATGTCCGCATCTGGAAACGCTTTGCGGTAGATGTTTAGAAACACGCGCTGGATAGATGTTTTGCCGGTACCAGGGCCGCCGGAGATAATACAGAGAGGTGATGCTAGGGCGGTCTTAACCGCCTGCCGCTGTTCCGCTGCCAAAACAAACCCCAGTTCCTCCTGCTGCTGATCAATCTCGTCATCCAGGTCCCCAATATAGGGCAGGCTGCCCCGTTGGAGCATCTCTCGAACGCATTGGGCGGTGCCATTCTCGGCTTCGACCATGATGGGCCGGTAAACGTGGCTCTGATACAGAGCCAGCCGATCCGCCTTCAGCATCTCAAAAGCCTCGTTGGCAACAGCTATGCGGTTCAGACCCGGCGTGCGCAGCAGTTCCACCGCCTGCCGGACAAAGTGCTCTTTGTGCAGGCACAGATGTCCCTTTTGCTCAGCAACTTCCAGTGTATGGAGCAGTCCAGCAGCGACACGCTCAGGGGCTGTCCTGGGAATACCCTGACGTTCCGCCAACCGGTCTGCCACCTCAAATGACAGCAGCCCTTGTTCAAACACCTCATAGGGACGCTCTTTCAGCAACTCCTCCGCCCTGATACCCAACTCCTTTTGCATACGAACGGCTTGCCCAGCGTTGACGTCCAATGGTGCCAGCATGGTGATGATCCGCCGGGCGCTTCGAGTCTCCAAGTATGAGTCTCGAAGCTGTTCACAGTGCTTACTACTGATGCCGGGCACCTCACGGATGCGGTCCGGGTCATTGTCCAAAACTGTCAGGGTATCGTCCCCAAAGGTATTGTAAATACGCTCGGCCAGCCTCTTGCTAATACCACGGATCAGGCCGGAGGAGAGATAGGTAACGATCCCATTCTTGCCGGGTTCAATAATCTCCTCGTAGGACTCCATCATAAACTGAAGCCCATATTTGGCGTCCTTTCTCCATCTGCCAACCATGTCCACCTTCATCCGCTCCATGATGGGCAGGTAGTAGCCCACTACCGTGATGCTGTTCAGCTTATTTCCCTGTCCATCCAGTACAGTCTCACAGGGCGCATAGAGCGCCACGGTGTAGCTGCCCTTCTGGGCATTCTCAACACTCTTGGGGTAGATCAGTCTGAAAAATTTACACTTCATCTCACCCTCCTACACCAGTACCAGTTCGGTAGTGGGGATATAGACGGTCCGCTCCTCCAGCGAATGGTTCTGGGCGATATACAAGGCCTCCACTACTATGTCATCTGCGAGCCGGTCAAACTCCTGCACCAGTTCTGTCCGTTGCTGGAGTTCGTAGATGGACCAATCCTCAAAATCTTCATCCATGTCAACGCTTCGACCTGGATAAGAAAAAATTTTTATGGGCGGTTTAATGAAATCCACACGAGTCCCTTTATTACATACCCCGCACCGAGTCCCGGTTTTTGCTATGGAAGTATAATTTTTTTGTCCGCAATAGGTACAGTAGGAACGATATTCGCTGGGTTCGCTTCCGCCTTCGTATAGAACCAGATAACCACCACTGCGGCCGTTCCAGCCGGCCTGCCACAGATAGTTGTGTCGGCGGTTGAAACCCTCAATCAGATCATTGAGCTGGTAATAGAACTCAGACACTTGGATTAAATCCCAGAGTTTGTCTGTCATCTCCCGATCTAGGCCAAGATTGTAGAGCTTCATGTTGCAGGCGTAAGAAGTGCTTCGGTTCCAACTGCGCATTGTGTCATACCGAAAATGGCCTGATAGGTAGGCTGTCATCTCCGCTCGGGATCGCTTATCCACACGTTTAGAGAAAAGATGCCGGCTGGAGGGCCCTTTTTTGCTCGACACCACGCTGTCACCTCCTGTAAAATAAGCACAGGGAGGCCGCAGTTGCGGCGCTCCCCGTAGGTATATGTTTCCTATGTGGGCTGAACAAAAACCTTGAGCTTCCGGCTCTCAGAGGATTTAAGAGCAGCCTGATAGATACTGGGGTGCTCTTTTTTGAGGTAGCCGGAATCTACACGGCGCGTGACCCTTGTTACAAAGTCCACCAACAAGGTATCTGTGGTGGTAGATAACACACCATGCTCATGGGCTTTCATCAATTCCGCAATTCGAACGCTGTGTGCGTCAATTTTCGCCTCGTTTTCTTTCAATTTCTGCTTTAATGCAGTATTTTCATCCTGGAGTGCAACAATTCCACGCAGAGATTTCTCATATTTCATGGGGAACTCGATGGTCGGCAAGCCCTTCTGGCTTGGACCACAAATATTTGCCAATGCCTTCAAAGCAAGTGCGGGATCCACCTCTGTCATAGCGGGCGGCTTATCATGCCGCAGGCTCCAAATCCATTGATCCAGCCGCTCAAAGATCATGTCCTCCTTGGCTTTATCCCGAATCAGATCTGGTGTGGCTAGGTCATTATCCGGATTGTTGCCCCAGAGGGCAGAGAAAGCGCCAAAATCTAAGTCCATTACAGCCAGATAGTAACGTAGCTGAAACTCATAATAGAGCGGGTAGGCGCCATCGGCCCAGTCGCCAGCCTTGTGGTAAGTGCAGCTCTTGCACTCCAGAACACCGGGCTTGCCATCGGCTTTGCGGATGATTCGCCGGTCAATATCCGCCAAGGCATATGGAAAGTCTGCATGTTGATACATATTGGTATCATCAATGACAGTGTCTCCCGTCCTCTCAGCATAAAAATGGGCTGCAATCGGCTCAAGCATGTGGCCCATCTGCAACTGCAAAGGGTTGGGCTTATCTTTTGGCTTCATACGGCCCTTTTTGACCATCCACAATTCCAGTGGAGTGGTCCACGGTGACAGGCCAAAGATTGTGGCCACATCACTGCCGCCAACAGTGTACTCAATATCCCCCTTGGGACCATGTTCCCGGCACTCCAACCAGCGCTTTTCATCCATTCCCGCACAGTCGCACAAAATAATTGGCGCGGCCATTACCAGCTCACCTTCTTCGCCAGGTCATAGTCGCTCCAGCGCAAGGTGAGCGCCCGAGCCATGTTCTCCTGGAGCGACAGCAGCTTGCTCTCAGGTGCACCGCTGACTTTCAGGTTGAACGGAATCTCCTGCATGGCAATGAACACGTCATGGGCGGAGGCCGGGTTGTCACCATTGACTGTTTCAAACATGGCGATGGCCGCAATCGCGGCCTTCTTAGGCATAGCCAGTTTTTTGCACACAGCGGTCATGGCGTTGATCGGGTAGTCCAAGTGAATGGTGAGCAGCTTACTCAGCTGGGCGACAGAGTCACCAAACTGGGCGAACAGCATATCCAGATCGTCCACAAAGTCGGGAACCTTGGACTGCCGACGATGCTCGACGGCTACCATACCGCCGATGTGGATGGGGTACTGAAGACCCATGAGAAGTGCCGAGACTTTGGCTGAGGCTACGCCAGTATCTGAGGTGGAAAAGCGGATGCCAGGCATCAGTTTGGCCGCCAAAGCTTTTTTCCCTTCCGCCTCCAGCATTTTCTCATAGGTGCTGAGAAGGGTTTCTTTTTGGTCAGGCAACTTCCAGGATGCGCTGGTGATGGCATGGTCGGAATAGCCGGACTCGAACTCGTTACCCGGAAACCGCTCGTCCATTTTCTTCTGCAGCCCATCCAGCAGCTGGTCGATCTCCAGGATGGAGTAGTCCCGGCTGTCCCCGGAATGGGCTGCCGACACCTTCTCACCTCGAATCAGCAACAGGGCGCTGTCTTTGTGCAGTTCCAGACAGGAGTTAAGCACTTCAGCCAACTTTGTCCGCGCGAGCTTGGGCAGGGCGGTGCCGTTGATCTTGGCCCGATCCAGCAGGCTCTTGTAGGCAGTGTCTCGTAGGGGGAAGTACCGGCCGCCCACTCGGATGGCCAAGCCTAGGTTTGCTGCCGTGTCGGCGATGGCCTCTTGGCTGACAGAGGGGTCGAAGCCAGATTTGTCCCCATAGAGCGGAGACTTCGTGTCCAGTGCGGCCACACGAAGGCTTTTGACCTCGCTGCGTTCCCACAGACTGGCCTTGCACTGCTCTTCGTGGTAAGCCAGCAGGTCCGGGAACTGGTTGAACTGGATGGAATAGCTGTCTAAGCATTGTTTTACCATTTTCAATTTCTCCTTTTCTGTTTGATTGTGGCAGACTGCCCTAAATATACAAAAACAGCGTCTCTTCTCGGGACGCTGCATTTGCCAGTATGAAGTTGGCGCGGAAAACAAAAAAGTGCCATTTGCAAACATGCAAATGGCACTTCGTTACACGGAAAACTATGCGCACTTTTCTTGCGGCACTGATACTGTATGATACGATTATACCATCCGCAAAGCGTTCCGTCAATGCTGAAACTACAGTTTTGGCTCAGTACGCAAATAAAACAACCATAATCTGCTCTAACTCTGTAGCATTCATTCTGTAACCGCAATACTAAGCATATTTTTTCAGTGCCCAAACGCCCCTTCCAGAACGGCAAAAGACATTGGGATGATACTGCAGAGTCTGACGCACTTTGTCCTTCCAGTGCTGTTGCTGCTGGGCACGCTTATAGCTGCCCACCGCCTCATAGATCTGCTCCAAGGCAACAGGGGTATGGAAGGACTCCATAGCGTCAGCTATAATATCCCTCCATGTGGCACCGGGCATATCCCGGATATCGCCCTGCAGCCGGTAGGTCATCAGCAATGGATAGGTAAGCGGCATATCCTTCCGCAAAAGCAGAACATATTCATGTACAATGGGAATAAACTTGCCGCTATAGCTGCGGCGGTCGGAGACGCAGTTGTGCTGGGTCTTGATAACGACATTCTCTAGTGTACCTGGCTTGGTCAGTTCAAAGAGCATACTCAAAAGGCGTCCCTTCTTCTTGACGTCGCCCACCAGCACAGCCATGCGGCCGCCCTTCTCCAGCGCACAGAACTGCTTCATCATGCAGTAATTCATAGCCTGGACAAAGCCTTCCCAGGTTGGAATCCGGGAAAGATCAAAGCGGCGAGGGTCATAGCCGTACCGCTGTTGTACATCTGCTGCCCGGTACATGACATCCGAATACTTGATGATATCCCAGTATGGCGGATGCCAGAAGATAAACTGTGGCCGCTCAGGGATGTCACTGTGGAGCAGGTCAAATCCGCTGTGCAAATCGTAGGTGTGGCTGTGGATGCCCATGGTGCGGGCGGCGTCGCCGGTGGTATTGCTGCCGCACATATAGTCGCAGATCTCCTGGACGCCGAAGTGGGCAATCAGATCCTCAATCAGTTTTGGAGAACAGTTGCCGCGGTATTTGTTATTGCCGCCCTCACCACGCTCCGGGTAGGATACGACGGTGGTTAATGCGTTCCTTTGGTTCGTCATCATGACAGATGACAGCCTCCTTTCTGTTTTAGATAGCATAAGGAGACTGTGGGGAATGTCCACAGTCTCCTTGATGGTGTTGTGATTTCAGTTCGATAAAATGAGGTGTATCCGCCCTTGAACAATCCTACTCAGGGCATCCAATCTTTCTTGCTCCGCATGGATGCGGGGGTGCTGCTGAAACGTAAAGCCCCGCAGCTCCATCAGGTCCCGGCGAATATCGTCCGTCAGCAGACCTTTAGCGTTTCGGATGAAGTCCTGGCCCAGTCTGGGCTTGCATCGCCGCAGATACCAGGACGGGTCTGCCAGTTGGTCATTGTCCAGCTCCGGCAGCAGGCTCCGGTTATGGTCGAACACCGGAGCCATCCCCTGGATCTCCAGGGTATCCGTATCAAAGAGCACACCGAAGTTTCCATAGTGGCGGTCCGTATTCAGTATAATAGCGTCCAGTACACACATCCGCCGGAACGCATCTCCACTGCCAATGCTCTCGAAATAGGCCAGCAGTTCTGGCATGGTACGCTCCTCTCCGCAGAAGACCGCGCTGGCCTTCGCCAGGCCCTCGGCCTCATTGGTAAAGAGCGGGCATTTACTGACCAGTTTCTCCCGGTAGTAGCCCATGTCATAAGGGACTGCCCCTGGGCACAACCGGCCCGACAGTTGCGCGGCCAGATACTCAGAGAGCGGTTCGATCTCATAGTGTGCGCTGCCGCTCTTGTAGAGAAAGATGCCGCTGCCCTCCCGTTTCCAGCACTTGGCGTAGTATCCGTCTGTCCCGAACTCCGGGGATGTGGAGGACAAGTCTGTCTCACTGATGATACCGTCAAAGGCAGCCTCACCGATGATCTCGCTGAATGGATTGGTATAGAGGGATACCTCCTGCCAGGTCAGCGGCGAATCCGCTTCCCGCACCCAGAAGGTATCGTTCAAGGACAGGGCGTGGGTGACACGAAGGAACCCCTCTATATCATCACACCCATATTGCTCCAGCAGCTGCTGGATATGCTTGCGGTGCTTGGGGGCTTTCCGCTGGTCCAGGAACGCCGGCAGGCCTCGGTAACCAATCGGCCGGAGTGCGGTGAACCACTGGTCTTCAAAGAACTCCGGCTCGTCGAACTCGTTGCGCCGACAGTGGAATGCCAGCATAGGGAGCTCTTTATTAAGCAAAATGTAGTCCGTTTTTCCACCATGAGTTGCCATTGCCTGGGCCTCCCTTCTTTCTGGATGGTCCCATTATACACAGGAACAGCCTTTTTCGCAATGATAGGATTTCTTCATCCGCCATTTTCCACTGATTGATAGTCAACATCAATCGGAATGTCGGTCAGGATCCGAACATAACGGCCGAATAGCTGTACTATCTGTTCTTCGGTCAAATCACGCTCGCTATTCTTTAACTGCCAGGGATAGCTTGGAGAATACAGCAAGTAGGCAACGCTATCAAAATTATTACAGGCTGTCATTTGAATTCCCTCGGCCTCCTCAATCACCTTCTGGAGAAGTGTGGCCAGTCCCAAAAGGTAATCCTGGTCAAACTCCATATAGTCATCCCAGGTTGGCTCGGTTATGTTTGCTTCAGTCAGCCATCTCTGTATTGTGGCATGGAATTCAGGGGCATGGTTCAGCAACTCCTGCAGTTTTCCCACATCCTCTTCTTTGATATCATCAACGCATATACCGTAGCCATAATTATGCCATGTACTATAGCTCATACCTTGCCCTCCTTATGTTTCTCTTTGATAGCATGTACCCTCAGTTCCCTGTCGGTAAGAAATCGCTCAGAATTATCCCAGAGGTACTTACGGGCAAAAAAGGTCAGCGTCCCGCCCAGCTTTCCGAAAATCTGCATTTCGGACAGGGATGTCCCCAGCGTTTTATAAGTTCCCAGGCGCCACAGTTTCTTCTCCCCATCTTCTGAAATGCGTCCCTTCGCATAACAGACGAGGTAGATGCCCTCGTTGCCGCCGAAATTGACATCAGTGATGAAGACAAAGTCATCACAGGTGATTTTGGCAGGACCGTCCAAGGTGTACGGCTGAAAATAGTCCAGAATTGCTTCAGCTTCAGCAAAATGTCCGCTGTCTACCGCCATTTGCTGGATAGCCTTCATGAAAGATTCTCTGGTATCCCGGTTGATCTTTATCTTGATGTGCGGGTCATCCTCGACATACTCTTTGCAGGTTCTTGCAGTAGAGCTGCCTTGAAACTGTCTTCTTACATATTCAGAAGAATGCCCACAGCTGATTGTCGGATCATTTCCAGAACCAATAATGTGCCGCCAAGCACACCACCAACACATCGGTTGTTCACATTTCATCTTGACGCACCTCCTGAGCAGCACCTGTATCCGCAAAGTGGTCCGGCATCACGAAAAACTTGTCCCGGCTCAAAAGGCCGAGCATCGTCAGCGCCTCCATAAAGCCAAACAGCTGATGGCAGGCTGTGTCCGGGTTAACCACAGAGTAATGCTGGTTTTTGATCTCGCAGCGAAGACGTTTCTCGCATTTCGTAAGAAGATGTTCTGTGAACTCTGGGCTGCTCCATACCAAACTCTTGCAGATGATCCAAACGCCATAGTCATCGGCATGGCTGGAGGAGACCTCCCGATGGGTCAGCTTGGAGAGCAATGCAAAAAGGTGGCTACTGTCCACACAGTCATCATCAAGGAACATCAATACATCCACATCCTGCAGATCGAGACGCTCGCAGATTTTCTCACTGAGTGTCTCGTCCATCTCCTGGTCAGTTTTGATTTGCATATCCCAATAGTAATAGTCCTGTCTGTGCAACGAGACGGTGTATCCAGAACCCAATTCCGTGTTTACAATCTCTTGGAGCTGCGCCGTCAATTCGTCCCAACCCAAGTAGACCGTTTCATACTCCGGCGTATGTCCATCGTTGAGCAGTTGTGCCAGACCAGCGTTCCCCTGCATCAGCCAGACCCCGTATTCTTTGTCGGTCAACCCCAAAAGGTCTTGCAGGGACTGACGCGCTACCTTTTCTTTATGCCAAATTTCAACCCATGCGTCGATGGCGCTGATGGAACACTGCCCAGTCTGAAACAATTCTTTGAATGTCATAAAATAACCTCCGATTTTTGAATGATACGAAACATGAGGGGAGAAGGCACTTGGCCTCCTCCCCTCAAACACCAGCCCTTTAGGCCGTCAGATAATGGATGTTCCGGCCCACCACACGGGCAAGCGTCATGTAGTCCGGCACCAGCTTTTCTTTCTCCTCCGCCGTCTTGTGTTCAGCAGGCGTACCATCAAAGCTCAGGGTAATAAATTCCCCAGGCAGGATCAATGCGCCGCGGCCGGGGTCATAGCTGCAGTTGGAAGGATTGAACACAGCATTGACGCCACTCTTCCTCTTATCGTCCCACAGATAGATGTAGGTCTCGCTGTCCAAGTCGAAGAGATCCAACTGCTCGTTTTTTGCAACCATGGTATCCCCATTTTTGAAATGTAGTGTGATGTTGTAGTCCTCCGCGTTGGTGTTTACGATATTCAGGTCGAGGATTGCCTTCTCAAAGGGCTCCCCCAGACGGAGTTCAAACGCAATAGCGCGCAGGCAGTCATAGTTAAGGGAGACCTTTTTGGAAAAGAGGATCACCTTTTCGATCTCTGCATGATACTGGCTGCCCAGTTTATCGGTAAGATACGCCAGAATCTCCTCCGGGGTCGGGTAGTCGAACCGAAAATGGTAGTGGAACCGCCCCGGCCGGTTGATCAGGTAATCGTTCAGACGGTGCAGGCTGTTGCAGGTGATGATAAACAGCTTTTTGCCCTGAGCCGTGCCGTCGAACAGGCTGAGCAGCCTGGACTGCGGGTTAGCCTCATTGTCGCCGGCACGAATTTCGCCGAAGGTCTTGTCAAATTCATCAAACAGGAATACAGCCTCCTGTTCGATGGACTCGATATAGGCAGCGATGCCTGGGACAAACTGGTCGATGATGATGACCGGATGCCCGGCGGCAACCGCCTGCTCGCACAGGCAGCGGGCGAAGAGGGATTTCCCAATGCCCTTGTCGCCGCTCAGGATGACGCCCATGTTCCGCTGGAACAGAGCGAAAGCCTTCAGAACCTTGTTGACCTTTTCTGTGTGGACCCCATAGACCTTCTCCTGAACAGCCAGGTCGGTGCGCTCCTCCAAATAGAACCCGGACATCTGCGCAAAGCGCACGGTGTAGGTCTTGGCCGGAAGGGCGTCGTAGGCTTTCAGGGAATCGTTGTGGATCTCATACCGGGTCCCAATGCTGATTGCTTTCATAGTGTTATCACAACTCACTTTCTTATTTTAGACTGCGATATTGATTTGTTTTGCACGTCCCCAGTGGTTCAGGAACTTCCGCTCTTCCTGGGTGATGCTGCGCCGGTTCATACCCTGCGCCTGGCAGATGCTTTGTCCGCACAGCTGGAGTGTCACCAAGGACTGCCCCGGTGCGCTTCTGCGCCGCAGGAACAGGATATGGCACTCCCCGGAGGCGACACGGTCGATATAGTCCCCTACACAGTGGCTGAGGTTGATTCCCTCGTCTGCCAACTCCCGGGGCTCGGTGGGCACCACAACACAGTAGCCCTGAGCGCTGTACTCCAGATCCTTGACCTGTTCGGCCTGTTCCGCAAAGTTTTGGCACTGCTCCGCCGCGCTGGCCAGGTTGACCTTTAGCGACATCACATCATGGGCGGTCTTGAAATGCTCCGGGTACTTCTCCTTGACCTTGCCATAGAAATTTTTTTGCATGGAGAGATAATCCATGTATTCCCGGAAGAATTGCCCATTCACCTCGCCATAGCCCTGCCGGTAGAGGTCAAAGCAGAGATAGTCGATGAACCGCCGCAGGTTGATATTGTACTCCGACTCCATGATCTTCGAGAAATTGGAAACCTCATATCCTGCATTGTACTGATATGATGAATCAAACCGGATATCACGCACGCCGGATCGAACCAGTTGCTCAGCAAAGTACATGGCCTCGTTGGCGCCGTAGTGTTCCTCAATCCAGAAAATGACAGGGATACAGTTCTGATATTTCCCGCTGGCAGTGCCCTGCGCCGGGAACAACTGTGCCACCCGCGTGAACAGACGCTTATTCTGCTCCCAGTAACGCACATGTTTCTTAGGCTCCTCCGGGCTGATAGGCACATTATGGCGGCACATATCCGAAAGTGTCTCGTCCTCAATCACTGTAGTGATAAAGTCGGCGGACTCCTTGAACACAGCACCAAGCCAGGTTACCTGCTGAAGGCTGATGAAGCTGTCCTTCAGGTCCCGGAGGAACGAGCGCAGGTTTGCGTTGGTCACCGGATCAATAGCACCACTTTTGCAGTCGCGGATATAGTAGAGGCCCTGACTGACCAGAATCACCAGTTCCCTGCGAATCTTTTGGGTCTGACGCCGCAGGATAAAGTCGGTGTTGTTCTGCAGTACCACTTCATAGGTCACAGTGGGCTTTCGCTGGGCACCGTCCAGGTTAATAATATAATCTTTCAAAGAAACTGCGGGTGTGTTGACAGTAGCTTCCGACATAACTGTAACCTCCTGTTTGTTTTTTTGATATGTGTTACCACACTCTAACAGGACGCCGGGTTCCTGGAATTGCGTCCAGATAGTAGACCTTGATCTTATCCAGAGCGGCCTTGACCGTGCGCTCCCGCTTGGACTCCTGATCGTCCAGATAGCGGATAACGGCCCTGCGCTCCTCTTCATCCAGACGGGACAGTGCCTGACGCATGGCAGACGACAGTTCTACAGTCTCCTTTTTGGGCTCCGCAGCCAGGAACCGATCCATCCCCTCCGATTGATCCAGGGACACAACAACAGGCCTTTCCCGATTGCCAAAGCCTGTGAGTCCGCAGGGCCGGTGCTGCCGCTTGATGGTCAGCACGGCGTACTGCAGCTTCATCCAGATATGGGCCTGGATGCACTCAGACCGGGTGGGGTCGAAGGTCTCGATGGCGCTCAGGGCGGCCATGGCCAGCTCCTGATATACGTCGTCCCAATCCAGGCGCATAGCACAGATCAGTGCCCAGTTGCGCCGCATTACCCTGCGGATCATGCCCTCGTTATCCATAAAAATTTCGTTTCTCTCAATGAAATCCATGTTGTACCTCCTCGTCGTTGTTAGAGAACGGCAGGGCAAGGCCGAATACCGGCCTTGCCCTGGTCTGCTTATACGCGGATAAACCGCTTGATGATGCCGGCCAGCTTGGCCGGCAGTTTGGTCAGATCGCTGATGTCCAGGAAACTGTCACCATAGATCCGCTCAATGTTCTCCTTGTCGCTCCCAATGGCGGCAGCCACGAAAAGGATGCCCTTGCGCTGATATTCCTGTTTGACACCGCGCAAGTCCTCCTCGGCAGCCGTCCCATAGTAGTCGGTATCCGCCGGCTGGCCGTCGGACACCAGCATTAGCAGCTTTACATCCTCGCTACGCCGGGACAGCTGCTCCGCCACATAGCGCAGAGCGGCCCCGTCGCGGTTGCTGCCTCGGGCGGATATATCCATCATGCGGTAACGGTCATCCCGGTCGATGGCGTCAAACTCCGCATAGGAGTATAGATCGACGCCGCTTCCAGTGGAGTGGCCATAGACCATAATGGGAATACCCAGGGCCTGACAAAAGTCGTAGAGGATGATAGCGGTAGCGCGGGCGTAAGTAGCCCGGTCACAGCTGCACATACTGCCTGATTCATCCAGCAGTAACCCTACAGAGAGGGCCGGGATCTCGTTTGGAAGCGCGTTTTTGTAGAAGACGCGGCCATCGTTGCGGCTCAGTGCGTGGATATCCAGACGGCGGCCCATCAGAAGGCCAGTCTGCTTCCCTCCCCGTCGGCTGTCGTGCATCTGCTGCAGAACCGACTTCTGCAGCTGTTTGGAAATGTGGAGCAGGTCACCGGAAACCTCCTGGTACTGCTCTTTCAAATCGTCATCCACCTGGGCTATCCGATGAACCTTCATACTGACGCCTTCATGGATATTCCCGTAGGAAATGCTCTGGGCCAGTTCGGTCAGTTCCTTAGTTCGCTGCCGCTCCAGCTCCTGGCAGACGCTGCCTTCAGCGATTTTTTCCAGGATCCGCTGGATATCGGACGCGGCGCCGGTGTATCCGGTCCCTTTGTAGTCGTCATCCCGTTCCATTGTGCCACCCTCCGGTGCGGAGAGCGTAGAGGTGTCGGTCAGGGGGATACGTCCATTCTCCTGCTCAGCTACGGGTTGGCAGGCACCCGGCGGAGACTGCCCTTCCATCGGCAACCCTTCTTCTTCCAGGGCAGCAGACGCAGCGGTCGCAGTTTCCTCCACGGGATATTCTTTCTCCTCGCCGCCATCGGTCGCAGCGTCAGATTCAGATTCTTCCTCCTCCTTGGCTGTATCGGCGGCCAGCTGTGCGGTAGCGGCACGGACACCTGCAGTCGGGGAACCCCCGTCGGTGCCGGAAGGCGTGCCGCCGGAGACTGGCTCCGTTTCACCAGTTCCCTCAGCGCTGCTGCCAGCCAAAGTCGAAAGTAGCTGCTGGAGCACGTTATCGGCATCGCCCTCACCGCCGCCTTCTGCCGCCTGATCGGCTATGTCCTTGCAGTAATCCACAAAGTTCTTGATGTAAGGCCAGCAGCGGATCAGTACAATGTTGGCGATACGACACCTGTCCCGGAAATCCTGACTGGTCAAGGCTGTATCCAGGTCCCCCAGCAGGGAGAACACTGACTGGATTCGTTCATCTGTAAGCGGAGTCTCCCCATACTTGATCCGGCCCCACTTCATGTAGGCGAGGATACACTGGAGCACCGTCAGCCAGATATGGCCGCCATCCTCCTCTTGCTCCGTCATTTGGGTCACGGTGGGCAGTACCTCAAATGTGCTTTCACGCCTGATTTCCAGGTTTGCACCCAGGATACCGGGGTAGTCCGTAATCATCCGCTGCTCAATGTAGCCATCCTCCAGGACATTCAGGATGTCATGACTGATAAGGCCCAGCGCTTTCCGGCATTTGGGGTCAGACTGAAGCAGCTCAAAATATTCCGTTTCCGCATTCCGATCCCTGCTGCTGCGCAGCGGCGGCGGCTCCGGGTACCACTTCCCGCTCTCTTGAAACCTGTGATAGGTCTGAGAGGTGAGAAAGTCAGTATAGAGTACATGCCCCAGCTCATGGCCGAACAGCCCGCAGACCTGCTCATACCGGGCCTGCCGGGTCTTGTGCATGGTCACACTGGGATGGCCGGCGTTGATCCAGATCAGGCCGTTGTCCGTGCGGGCACTGCCCGATTCCTTCGGCTTCCAGACAATACTGACCTTGACCCGCCGCCGGTAGCCGTAACGCCTGGTCTGGGCGGCGGCAATATCCTCAAAGTAGGCGGCCAGGGCCCGAGACGCAAAAAACTGTCGGTCAGTGATGGTCTTCTGCTTTTGCGCGATAAGCTGCTTGATTTTTTTATGGTTCACTCTTGCCAAGAGTAAAGAACCTCCCTTCTATTTTTAATAGCGATACCGTTCAAACCGCCTTTTTCGGCTTAGGCGCGAAAATGGGCTCCAAAACAGAGGTGACGATGGCGGCTCGGTCCTCCTCGTCTGCGGTGGCTTTGCTGATGATGGTATACATGGCCGAGATGTGGGGGTCGCCAGTGATCTCAGTGCTCATAATCCAGTCAATCAGGCTGCGCATTCCGCAGCTGCCATCGGAGATGCCGTTTTTGCGGCAGAAGTCAGCCATATCGTTGACTACCTGCACCATTTTTGAAACCATGAAGTCATCCTCGCAGCCGGTGACGCTCATAGCACGCTGGGCCATGATCTCCGGCGCGGGAAGTTCAATGTCTTGCGTCAGGTTCATGCGGTCCAATACCGACTGGTTCATACCCCGGCACCCCTCATAGCTGACATTGGTGGTCACGACCACCACAGCATCAGGGTGCCGCCGGATGACCTCGCCGGTAGGCAGTGTGATAGTGCCGTTCTGCTCCAGCAGGGAGTTCAGGCCCACCAGCACACCGGGCTGCATGATCGTGGTCGGCTCCTGGATTTCCACCAGGTAGCCATACTTCAGGGCTCGGATAAAGTCCGTTTCCATATAGGTGTAGGTCTGTCCGGCATTTGCCGTCTCAGGTTTGACCGAACACAGCTTCTGGATCTTGTCCGTCACCCGGCCCATTACCTCCGCCATGCAGTCCTGCGAGGTCGCGCCAGCTTTGGCGTGGCCAGTGAGCAACTTATAGGTGCCCTCCGGGTCATAGTCCATATCATCCAGGCCGGGCAGGTCCATCAGCTTCTTGACATTCTCAAAGGTGATGCCGCCCATCTCTTTCAGTTCCTGCCGCTCCCGGTCCAGATCTGCGTCCCCGGTGGAGGGGCCGTTGGTATCTGGGAAAACCTGACCGATGAAGTCGTAGACCTCGGTATTGGCCGAACAGGTGTATTTCACATAGGGCAGGTGCAGGCCTGCGGCAATCGCCTTGGCTCCCTCGGTCTTGCCAGTTCCGGCCGGACCGCGAAGCAGAAAATTGCGCATGGGCAAGGATTTTTCAGTGGACTTCTGGGCGTGGGCACAGATACTGACCACCTCCTCCGGCAGGACATACCAAGGCGCCAAGTTGGGGACTAGAGACTCCTCATAGACAGTGAGGCTGCGGCTGGGGTCCAGCGCATATTTGCCGACAAAATCGCTATGTGGAACTGCCTTTTGGGGCTCCAGAACAACCGTTTCTCCGACGTGGGCCAGGATGGTAAACTCACCCGCCAGCACTTTGTCCGGTCTGAAACTGCCGGAGTCCAGATGGGTCTGAGAGACCCGCATCACATTGCCCGAGTTATCAATATTGACCTGCAGATGCGCGGAGCAGGTTTTATCGTTCACCCGGCGATAGGCGTTGTCACAGAGGATTGCCAATAATTCAGTGGCCTTTTTTATGTCAGGAAAAGATCCCTGATACTCCGACATAAAGGCATCTAGGTTATCTCCAAATTCCTTGTCAGCTGCAAGGGCTGGGATCATGGCCAGCACTATGGCGGCACCATCTTGACCGCGCTTCCCCACGGAATAGGTTTCCATCATCTCGGTGTTGCTGTCATACTTACTGGCCAGTACGGTCCCGGTCCCAGGGTCATAGACCGCCAGGTGGTAGGCATCCGCACCGGAGGCCGACTTGTACTCGGCAACACCCTTGCTGCTGCAGGTACCCACGGCACCAGGCTTAGATCCATCCTTGCAGGTACAGTACGCCAGCACAGCTTTCACAACAGTGTTGCTCAGCGTCGCCTCTGTGCCATCCCCATAGGTAGATGACACCTTGACTTTCTTCCCGCCCTTATCAAAAGGCGCAGGCAGAGTTCGGTCAAATACGAACAGTTTTGAACTCATTGGTAAATCACGCTCCTATTCTGCTATTTTGATTTTGACATGAATCCCGTCAGCCATCGGTTCTGCTGCTTCAAATCCATTGCGAACCAGTTCAGCACATACCGTTGGCCAGCTGTCTCCGTGGGGCAATTCTTCCGCAGAGATGCAGAACTCGTCCAGACCTACGGCAACCGTCTCATTGCTCAGCTCATTCAGATGCTGCATGTTGGCTTCTACCCATTCAAAGGACAAAAGCCCATAGTCCACCATCTCCGATTCTACGGGTGGCTCTTTGGGGCTGGAAGGGTGGCCCTTTGTCTGTTCACCTTGGGAACTAGCGTCTGGTATGGTGTGATAAACCAATCCTGCAAATTGCATATTCCTGATTTGCACTGTAGCTTTTCGATATCCGCCAGCACCATTCAGCAATATGCTCAAAGCTTGTCCTTCGGTGAATCTATTGAAAGCGTCAGAAACGCTCCACACCCATCGAGCATTCGGGTATTGTAGATTTACTTGTTCTGAGATGCGGTGTTGCAATAGACCAAATGCGGAAGTCATTATCGAACGTTCCGACACTGGCGCAGGCAGCATGAGCAGGGGTTCAGGTTTGTCTTTAGCTGGCTGTCGGGCCGTCTGGAAAAGTACCCAAAGCGCATAGGCGATCAGACCAATCAGTAGCAGCAGCAAAAGCGGCCAGAGCCGGATAATGGTAAGCAGGGCTGCAAGCAGCATAATCACTATAATTATGTCATTGAGCAGATGTTTCTTCTGATTGGGTCTCATCCCTTTTTTCCTCCCTTAATATTGGTAGATAGATATAAATTGTGTTAGACATTCCTCCTTGGTTGGGGGCTCTGATTAAAATGGCGGATGGAGCACTACCATTGTCCTCTATATCACCAAAAATACGGTAAACAATAGCCTCACTTCTGTGAGTAATGATGTCAAGAAGTCCTCCTGGCTCCTGACACAGACGAAAACTGTATTGCTCACGACAACTTACCGCTTGACATATCAACTGTCGGTGTTGAGACGTCAGACGGTCTCCGGCCAGCCGTTTTAGTACGACTTCCAGTTTCTTCCGTTTCTGTGTGCTGGCTCTCACTTGAAATGCCTGGTTTCGCAAACACATCCCCCCTTAACCGAAAAAAGGCGCACAGTCCGTAGATGTGTTTTCACGGACTGTGCGCCTTTTACGCCTGGTATTCATTTCTCCTCTATTATAGGATGCTGATTAAAAGAAGGGATTTCCCGAATCGCCGAAGGCCTCATACCCAGTAAAACCGCTGGGCATCGTATCGAAGGCCGGCTCCGGCTGACCCTGGGGTATCTGCTGGTTTTGTGAATAGCCCTGTTGCTGGGACTGAGATGTGGATTCGCCTATCTGCGGAGCAGGTGCGCCATTGCCTTGGGGCGCAGTGCTATCGGAGCTGGTCTGGCTAATCTTCTGGCCGTTACCACCTCCAGCATACTCAATCTCGTCCAGATACAAGACCACACTTGTCCGGGTCTCATCGGTGCCTTTGACCTTCCAGGTCTCCTCGTCATAGCGGGCACCGATGTTAATATACGAGCCCTCCTTGAGTTTCATACGCTTGATACGCTCGCACATGTTCTTGGATGCTTTGACGTTAAAGTTCAACCAGCGGTGGTTGTCTGGCGCCTTGCTGTCGTAGAGCCGCTTGCCAATTCGGAAGCTGGCAATCTGTCCGCCACCCTCAACATCGAAATAGCGGATGGCGGGGTCGCCGTTATACCCTTTAGATACAACAGCATCTGTGATCATCATTTTCAACACAGCCAAATTCTCCTTTCTGCAGGTTATTTCCTGCTGCAAATTAGTTTATTTCAATCCGCATTTACGGAAAGAAAACAAAAAAAGTGTCAAATAGCGCAATAGCGCCATTTGACACTCTGTAACACGGTAACTTTGTTTTCTAAGAGAAAACACGGTAACTATTGTTTTAATTATAGCATGATAATCCGCTGAGGTCAATATGCTATTCATCATAGTTACCTAGGTTTTGTGCCCGTTGCGTGTTGAGAATCCATCGGAGCGCGTGTTATGCGGATTTGCTGGAAGTTCCATCCTCCACCGCCAGATAGGAGCTAAGTAGATGCATCTCTCCCCATTCGTAGATAGGGGTATTGTCCTGCACATAGAAGGAGAGCCGACTACCCTCCACAACGGACTTGTGACGGTTTCGTAGTACGACTCGAAGGGCAATCCCTTCAACCTCCATCAGCACAGCCTTGGGGTGACGCAGGACGGTAGTGCGCTCCACGTTCAGCACAGTGCCTGTAAGGATCAAATAGTGACCACATGAGGTCAGATGGTAGAAATGTCCTCCACTGACAGCAGACAGCAAAGCGAGGAGGAAGCAGGGCATGGCAATTGACACATTAAAAAGAACCAGAAATACATTACCCACAATCAATGAGCACACAGCCAGTGCCAATCGTATTAAAATCTGCATTTGCAGGGGCGTGGGAATTTGAGCGTGTTTCATGGGCACCTCCCTCAAATTAATAACAGACGGCGGGTACGCAGAAGACCTAACAGATTTGTTACTACAGCGTCGCGGGCAGGCGAACGTTCCATCAGTGTCTCCAGGATGCCGTCTGGAATTGTTTCTGCGAAATAGATCATCTCTGTCAGCCTCTGCCTGCCATCCTCACCCAAGAGCGCAGGAGTGGGCTGCACCCGGCGTTCCTCCAGTCGAATCAGCTCACTGGCCGTTAGCCGCAGACCTGCCTCGTTGAGCCATTCCCAGGTACGCCGGGCAGGTCTGGAGAGTAAGCAGTCTGTCCATCTCCTGTTGTTGGGACAAATGATGCAACTGGTCAAAAGCCGGTAGGCAGCCAGCGTACCCTTTTCCTCAGTAGTAACGACCAAGCCGTTGCTCTCCATGCGCTTGATTGCCAATTCCCTGTCCTGCGGAACTGGTTGTGGTCTGAATCTAGCCTTTTTCCAGAGTCCAGCCAGCTCCGGCCCCAGTGCATAGACGCAGCCGCAACGGGATACATAATCAAGCCCAGTCTTGGCGGACTGTGTCAGCTCTCCTCTAGAGAGATACATCATAGCTATCACCTCAATTTGCTTATTTGCCTACATTACACGCTCCAATCAGCAAAATTACAACAGCATCATTAAGATGATTGACAATGTAATAACCACAATGGCACCTAGAATAATCAGCGCAATCCGTTTGACAAGTTCTGGGTCCACACCCTCTCCACGAACTCCGGCATCAACAGGTTTTATGTCATCGTAGTAGCCGTCATAATTTACATCCATCGGGTCGGTTGGTTTCGGTTTTGGCTGGGACTCTTGTCTGGACTTCTTCTGAGGGGGGCGCTTCTTCTGTCGGCGGGTACCGTTTGCCTTTTTGATGGGCAATGCTTTCCCGCACTCAGGGCAGAAAGAAGCGGCGATTCCCGTGAGGGAAACGCCGCAGTAGGGGCAAAATTTCATTGTGATCCACTCCTTGTCAAGATTCTTTTCCGGCCTGTTAGGCCAGCCGCTTGCACAAGGATGGACAATATCAGTATAGCACTAAAACATCTGCCTGTCATCGGCATTATTCCTGCCATCTACATCGGCATAAACACTGCCAAAATTGCTGCCAAAACCGGTTTGCGCTGGTAAAGCCGGAGACTGCGTAGCGCCAGGTTGGCGTGCCGAAGCTTGCGGTGCTGGTGCAGTGTCGAGGTTGTTCTGCCTTCCTTTCCGCTCTTTTTCATCGAAACGGGGCGCATGTATTTTTGCCCAATCAGCAGTGTATCTGGCTGACAACCATGCGTTGTAATGAGCCACCGTCGTAAACAGCAACTCGTTAAGCTGTCGCCAAGTGAGTATAACGGATACATGCTGCTCTGGGTTTTTCCCATATTTGGGGACAATCAGCCCGGTCTGGTTTTCTTCTCCCGGACCACTATCAGCAGTAAAGAAATAATCCGACTTTTCCGCCACAGTCAGCTTGACCACCCGAGACAAACTCTTTCCATCTGCTCGGGCCTTGCCGTAATGGGCCAGCCGCTTGGCCGAGGTGCCGCCCAGATGTTCATAGAGCGGGTCTGATTTGTGCTCATTTTTGTGCTGCTGCATCCGCATATGAAGGCTGCCGTTAGCAGCCTCCTGCGCCAGAGCCAGAAACTGCGGTATATCAATGTAGATATGGATATTGCTGGTGTACCGCTGCCCGGCCGGTCGGGATTTGTCGTAGGCCACAAACTGCAGGTGGACCTTGTCCAAGTGGAAACAGTCATTTTTAACCTCCACGAAGCAATTTCTGGCATCTTTGCGGATAATCTGATCCCGATTGTCATTTTGATTTTCCATTTCCTATGTTTCACCCCCTTTGGGACATTTTATTAGCCAGCACACTGCAATTTGTAACCGCAGATGGCGAGTGTAGAATCCAGGTCGGCATCTTTAATCTCATAGCACAACCAGCTTTTACCGCAGACGTTATGCTTTTCCTCCTGAACCATGGCATATGCAGTAATACCAAGAAAATGCAACTGAGATATTTTCTTGTATGCCCCATGCGTAGACATTGCGAACAGCCAGTTGTCGGAATACCCTTCAAACCCACAGGGTTTTGCATCGGCCATCAGCCATGCTTTCCACTCCTCATAGGTGCTGAGCCCAAACTTTTCCTTGTATTCTTTTGCAAAGCCGGTAATAGCCTCCCAACTAAACGGGCCATTTTTTTGAGCCCATGTGCCGGTGACATCCTCTGCGTCTGACAATTCCTCCTCAAAAAGGATATTGCCAGCTTTATCGGCTACTTGAATTATGAGCCCGCTCTTCATATGACAATCAGCTTCATAACCACCAGTCCACTTACTAGCCGTGAGCCAACGCACATGACTATTGCTATACACTTGCCGGATATACACCTGCTCTGTGTTTTTGCAGTAGTAAAGATCCTCATATTTACCACGCTGGTCCCCCACAAAGGTGACCACTTTAATTTGATTTTCCATTTTACTCTCCATTTCTATCAAAAGAGGCTGACCCGGTGGACGGCTCCGCCTTCATGATCTTCTTACTCAGGTTCAGCAACTTGTCTGCTACAACCTGGAACTGGGGCATAAACTCCTGGCTGGTATCGTAATGGAGATAGAGTGTCTCATAGATTACGCCCCAAAGCATTTCAAGAACAGGCTCGGACACTTTTTCTTCCTCAAGCTTCATAACCGCCGGAGTAAGGCTCATGCGCACCTTATTCCAGAGCAGATAAAATTCATCCTGCTCCGGAATCCCGAACTTGGCCAGCCAACTGCGGACAGTATTGACCGTTTTGGCCGAACCGCAGCTGTGGTCATTGAGAATATACTTGATCGTCGGCATTTCGCCCTCTCCAGGTGCCTGGTCATCCGTTCTGTTGATTGCGACCCTTCCCAGCGGGAACAGCGCACAGACAGTGGGCTTGCAGTCATGGACACTGCACCGGCCATCTGCAGACAGCAGCGGGCAGGCACCCTTGGGTCCATTGGAAAGCAAGTGAACAATGGGGATACAGGAGTTACGGCTGATATAGGTCTCGGTATAGGCATCCACTACCTCTCGCATCGCCATGCCCTTCTTTTGGGCGATATTGAAGATATCCCGGGCATTGAAAATAATCGTTTCCTGATGGATGCAGCATTTCCCGCACCGGCGGCACTTGAATCGGAACTCGGAGTCCAAGTCAAGAAGATAGTTGTCCTGGTGCTCGATCCCTTCGCCCGACTACAGCATATTATATAAGTCCATAGTAACCTCCATAAAACAAAAAGAGGGGGTATCCCAGCGGATACCCCCTCTATGCCATCTTGGCCTGTTGCAGTTGTGGGATTACGTCTTGCTGAGCGCCAGCATGGACTCAAACTCCTCCTCGGTGAGGATCTTCACGCCCAGGCTCTTGGCCTTGTCCAGCTTACTGCCAGCCTTCTCACCCACAATCAGGTAGTCGGTCTTCTTGCTGACGGAACTGGCGGGCTTGGCGCCCAGCTCCAGCAACTTGGTCTGGATGCCGTCGCGGGTGTAGTTCTCCAACTTGCCGGTAGCAACCACGACCTTCCCGGCAAAGGGGTTGTTCTTCATATTCTCAGACATGGTATTGTCCTCCTTCAAAAATGTGATGTGTTCCAGCACCGGGCGCCACAGCTTGGACTCCTCGGCGTTGTTGTACCAGGTATAGATGTTGTCATGCATGACCTTCCCAAAGTCCTCCAACTGGGTAAAGTCAAAGCCGTCCCGGATGGCCTGCTCGAAGGCCTCCCAGTCGCCACCGAAGTGGCGGTTCAAGATACGCCCCGCATGGCGGCCCACCTCCGGGATACCCAGGGCGGCAATAAACTGGTTGAGTGTGCAGGTGCGCCGCTTGTCTATGGCCTGCTGGAGCCGAGCAAAGGACTTTTCTCCGAATCCAGGGCAGGCAATGATTTCGGCCTTGTGCTGCTCCAGCTCGTAGAGATCTCCGAAATTTTTGACCCAGCCGCGATCCACAAAGGTCTCCAGCGTCTGCTCCGCCAGGCCCTCGATCTCCATGCGGGTCTTGCTGCAGAAGTGGACGAACTTGCGCACCAGCCGGGCCGGACAGTCCAGATTCTCACAGTAGAGCTGCTGAGTTCCGCCCGGACTCATGTGGATCATCAGCATCTCACCGCAGCAGGGGCATACGATGGGGATCATGCAGCCGCCGCTTCTGGTGTGGTTCTTCGCAATCTGCGGGATGATCATATTCGCCTTATAGACGGAGATTTTGTCACCCGGCCCCAGCGCCAGCTGCTTGAAGATGTCCAAGTTGTGCAGGTAGGCGTGGTTAACGGTGGTGCCGTCAATCTCCACGTCATCGAACACGCCGGTGAGGCTGACCATACCGGTCCGGGTGGTGGCCACCTCCAGGGATCGGAATACCGTCTCATAAAGCGTGTCCGCCCATTTCAGGGCCATCAGCCGGTTCTCATGGTGCCCGGTGGCCCCCAGGGAGCGGCCATAGGCCAGGTCGTCAAACTCGAAGATCAGGCCGTCCACCGGGAAAGCATATTCCTCCGGGCGATAGACCGTGATGGCCTTTTCCAGGGAATCACGGTCCGCATTTTCGGCCAGTACGGAATAACCTACAGTGGTGAAGCCCATCTGGGCCATAAAGCGCAGGTTTTCCCATTTGGTCGTGCCGCCCAGATGGTCGCTGATCAGGTCGAAGGCCAAAAACTCCAGCCGACGCTTCTTGCTCTCCCTGGCGTCCAGTTTTCGGATACTGCCGGCAGCCAGGTTCCGGGGATGGGAGTACGGTTCCTCCAAGGACTCGTTGAGTTCCTTGAAATTCTGCCAACTGACAACGCCCTCACCGCGCACCTCCAGAGGCTCGGTGCAGGGGATGGTCAGCGGTACGTTCTCCATGACCCGGACGGTATGGGTGACATCCTCACCCTTGAGCCCATCGCCGCGGGTAATGGCCTGAACCAGCTTGCCGCCCACATAGCGCAGCACCAACGTCAGTCCGTCCAGCTTCCAGCTGATGACCATCCTCCGCCCGCTGACGAACTTGAATATCTCGCCGGTGGACTTGGTCTTGTCGGCCGAGAGCATGGGCCTGGTGTGGGATACTGCAGTCAGGCCCTCCAGCACCTCTCCGGCCACCCGTTGGGTGGGCGAAGAGGCTAAGATGATGCCAGTGTCCCGCTCCATCTGCACCAGCTCATTGTAGAGCCTGTCGTATTCCAGATCGGTCATGATAGGGTTGTCCTTGCCGTAGTAGGCGGCATCCGCCTCTTTCAGCCGGGCAATCAGGGATTTTATTTTGTTAAGCATAAGGCCCTCCTTCAGAAAATGTGTTTGTGACTCTGCTCGATCATGGCCAACAGCCGCTGGCTATGGGCTTCCACGGTCTCCGGCTCATCCCTGAGATTGTCGAAGTCAATGAGTTCAACACTGATGTCCGGCAGGTCGGGACTGGCGTACACATTCTGCACCACACCGCCGCTGACTTCGATGGTCACAGTGGCCGTGGGCAACTCCACATGCTGCTCATAATCGACGCAGTGATGTTCCTGGATCGTGACAGAAGTTTCTTTGATACACTCGCCGTCCTTCCAGTGGATGCAGTCGGGCGTATCGCATTCGAGATGCTGGGGCTGACTCAAATTGTTCACCTCCTTGTTTTTGAAATGAAAAAAGGGCGCTTTCCAGCGTCCCAAACTTTGCCCCGAAGGGCCATATATATAAAAAAGCGCCCAAAGGTACGAATACCTCTGGACGCTTTGTAACACGGCTACTTTGATTGCTCTCGCAATCGACTGATACTGTATGATGGCATTATACCTGACTTTGGGGGAAATTGCAATCCCTATCCAAAATCTCTTCTGCCTTCTTGTACAAGGGCAAATATTCTAATCATCACTTCTTCTTATGTAGCTTCAGGTCAATTTTTCTGCGGGATGCAGTATCTTGAAGTAAACTCGCGACAAAAGCACTTTTCTCTTTGAGCGACAGCGCTTCCATATCCGATTTGCACTCTATTTCACGGAGTACCGCTTGAAGCTCTTGCAACTCCAACAAGTTGACGGCTACACAAAAGAGCGTCTTTTTGCGGCCGTCGTTGTAATTGGAGATGAGTACATCCAGGATTCTCGCCTTCTCCATCTGCTCCGTGTTATAGACTTCCATACCGGACTGCCGGGCCCTATCTAAATCAGCCTTCCGGCGGTGATGTGTTATAAATGAATCGTAGTCGTCTATTGTCCAAGCAATTCCGTCATAGTTGAATGAGATGGTATATTTTCAAGCATCGTATCCTCCATAAATTTCCATTTATTTTTCTGTTGCGTTACTCTCTGACAAACAGGAATTTATCGAACTTAACTATTCTGTCGCTATGAAGCCGACTTACGCACAGTAACCTCTGCACAGACCAACCTAGCTATATGCTCCGCTGTTTCGTTTGTGAGTAGGAAGAACATTCCGTCATTACGGCATTTTTTATGTGTATCGCCATTTAATGTATAAACAAAACCTTTAACGCAGGTATCGCTACAAGCAGTAGGTTCAATAAGTCTCTTACAGTCACGAGAAGCAGTCATTTTCTTTTGCATTTCAGCAGGCAGAGAAGCGATTATCTCCTCATACTTGCCAGCATTGTCTCCGTAAATACGTGCCAAAACCCCCGACTTCCGAAACACCCAATTCATTACAGTTTTCTTCTCTAGTTGGTATGAAGCAGCATAACCGCTCTTTGCTTCCTTGATTACAAGGTCACAGCCTTGTTCAATAAGTTTGTTATTAAGTTTCTCGACAAATGATTGATATTCTGGTGCAACTGCCGATAGAAACTCTTTGAACGAACCCTTTTCTTTTGCCATTACCTTTTCCCTCCATAAAATTCTAATTTGCTTATTCGTCCATCATGTATTAACTGTTTAGAAGTTTTGTCAAATCCTCAATAGAAGCGTCCATTTTCACAGAGACTTCTTCCATTGTCATGCCGGAAGCAAGAAAACGCTTTATCACCATTTTCATATCTTCGCCAACCTCAACGATATGGCCGTCCAAATCGTAGAACCGGATTACTCGTTGGCCCCAGCTATGTTTGATCACTTCTCCCAGGCATTCAATGTCCGGGTACTGTTTCAGCTTGTTTAAAAAACCGTCAAAGTCTTGTGTTTCAAAAACAATTTCGGCATTGTTGGATTTTTTTATTACCTTTTCCTTCGGCAGACCAACCAGCCAGTCAAAATCCTGCTGCAATGCCAGCCCGCAGGAAAAAGCGACGTTCTTTCCGTAGTCCTGAAACACCTCCAGTCCGAACAATTCCTCGTAAAACCGTCTAGCAGCATTGATATCTGCTACCGATATAACTGAACAGATGTATTTCATGCTTGGATCCTCCTCATAGTCGTTATAAGTATATTGACACGGCCAGTGTCATGCAAGCAGTCCTCCTGCCGTTTCATTCTCTCTGACTCTGGATAGGATATCATACAAAATATGTCCCTCCATGTCAAGTTTTCTTAATTTTGGGGACCGCCTACTCCTGGCTGGCAGTTGTCTGTTGCCAAACCGGTATCTGCACAGCAAATATGTGCAGGTTGCCGCCTAGACAAAATTCATATGTTTACTCAGCCACCCCATTTCTGTTCACTGTTTCAAAGTGCCATTCCTTTACTCAAGACAAAAGGCCCAGCGCATCGCGCCGGGCCTTAATGGATTTTGAGGGCGGACAGCCCATATGCAGTCACATAGACTATGCCCAAGATTTTCATTTTTTATCATCGTTTTGCCTGGTACCTACCGTTCCGCCGCCTCTATTTCTTGGTGATAAAATCTTGCCCTGCGCCGCTATACCCACATTTTTTGCAGTCCCAAATATCCTCTGTATCTGGGAAATGTGTCACCTCAACGCAATCATTCAAACATTTTTGGAACGTGCCCGTTTCATCCAGTTCCCAGTCCTGGGTAACATGCGCCGTAGCACAAAATACAGTCCCTCCACATATGGGACAGCGCATTTTTTCACCATCTCTCAGTAACATCACGACCTCCTCCTGTCTCTGATAGAAATTGATACTGTATAGCGCTGCATCAGACTCGGTATTCCCCCTTTACTCCCCAAACCAGTGGTTGGCCGCATCTGCCATTCAAACGGTCAGAATACTTGCATCCAGCAACCATATACTGATCCGGAGCCTTTGGCGGAACTGGCCTGCGCATCACTTCTCTGGTTGGCATATCAAAAAGCGAGGTCTGGGTATCAGCGCTCTGCTTTTCGTCTAACAGCTTATACCAGTAGATAATATGGTTCCGGACCAGATTCATATTGACTCCGTCCGGCCATGTAGGATCCTGGCAGCCACTGCAGGCTATGTCGTTCCATCGCTGGAACTCCCGATCTATCTTGGCTTGAATCTGCTGGGTGGCCATTTGTTCAGGTGGGATGTATTTCGCCATAGTCACACCTCTTTTATCAGTTTTGACTGCTGTTCCTGCCTTCAGGCCATGTAAAAAATAGGCTGTGATGCCGACAGTTAACTTCTGTCCGTCACAGCTCCTCAAAATGCTCGCATTCATGGATGCCCAGCCCCGTGATATCCTTGCCGTAGAGATCACAATCTCCGCAGCAGCAGTAGAAACGCTTCAGCATCGGATTCTCCGGGTCCATGTATAGTAAATCGTTCGGCTCCGAAAAGCTGTACTTATCCCCGCAGTATTGGCAGTCACAGCAAAGCGGCCCCTCATAGTGTGGATCAGACGGGTCTGTCGGACGGTTATGGCCCGCCTGGTACATTGCGATTCTTTCCAAGAGCAACGCCTTCCCCTCCGGCGTCAGCCTGGGCAGTTTGGAGAGGAACGAATAGAAATTGGCTACCGGTCGATAAGAGCCACGTAACTCAAATGAAATCAGCTGTCCTGCGTTCAGGCCGGGATAATAGCAGCTGTCATTATCCAAAATCCCCACATAACCTCCGCCTGTGGCATCCGTATCGTGGGCCTGCTTCGTTTTCGGGTCTACCAACACCCATACGCCCTCTCCATTACCGGCGAGATAGTCCTGCTCAGTCAGCGGGAGATTTACTTTAATGTACTCTGTCATGTTCTTTTTGTCCATGGTCACTTCTCCTCATACAGTTTTTTGTGGTTTTATCCGAACAATTCCTGCTCTGCCTTAATCGCACGCTCCACACCGGCGGCAAATTCCTCCTCGGTTTTGCCGTGGAACGCCAGGTTTTTACGGACAAGCTCCTGGTATGCGGGGTTTATATCGTCTGGCCAGTGGCCGGCGCCGGAAATATAAGCGAGCATGATCCCATAGGGTTCCAGTCCAGCCTCCAGGCAGCTGCGGCAGTACGCAAGACTGATCGGCCCGCAGGATGAAGCGCATACTGCAACGTTAGTTTGTTTTCCGCACACATCGCATCTGCCCTCATGAGCAATCTCTTCAAATTTCGGCATGGCTCATTCCTCCTAAATCAGTATTGTTGAGAATGCGGTTGTTGTATTCAGGTTACCAGAATATCTGTTCTTCCTCCTTTTCCTAAAAATGAAAACGGGACGCCTCTCAGCGTCCCAAACTCTGCCCCGCAGGGCCATATATAATAAAAAGGCGTCCAAAGGTACAAATACCTCTGGACGCTTTGCTACACGGTTACTTTGACTGCTTTTGCAATCAACTGATACTGTATGATTGGATTATATCCGATGGAACAGAGAATTGCAATCCTTTTTTGAATGCGTTGTGCGGCAGATCACTGCTCCCAATACTGCTTTGTCTTTTCCTCAGCTTCCTCCGGGGACAAGCCAAACTGCTCTGCCACCGTTTGGATGACTAAATCTAGCCCCTGGGAAAGTCTCTTCAGTGTGACCACGAGAACTTTAATACCTTCCTCGCGGCCCTCCTCGCGGCCCTCCTCACGGCCCTCTTCACGGCCCTCTTCGCGGCCCTGCCGGAGCAAGTCCCTAGTTTTCATTGCCCACGTCATGTAAGATACCTCCTTTGTCCGGTCGCTACGCACGGTATGTACGGCCTGTTTGGTTCTTTGTGCCAGCTCACTCGACGGCTGGATCTGGTCATTGTTGGTTCGGACATAGTCCAAAAATTCCAAAATGGGCTGAGGAGCATTGCCTTCCTGATAGCGGCTGTTCAGAATGATCGCATGGCTACCATCATCATAGGCGATGTCCTCACGGCCATTGATGCTGCTTACACGCTCATAGCGGGCCAGGCCAGCGTGATAGTAATCGAAATCACAGACAAAAATCACATAACTCTCCGGCAGATCCGTATAGTCCAGCCCTTTGCCTAGGCATCGCCGGTCGATGCCGCCCTGATAGTATCGGATACGGCGCTCAAGCCCCTTGCTGCTGGTTTTCTGCATCTCGATGTCGTAGTGGGTACCAGCGGCATCGTTCAGGTAGACATCCAAACGAATCCCATGCCCGGAAACGTCATCCGTCAGATCCTCCTGTTTGCTGATATACTCAATACGGGCAATGTCCTTTCCCAGCAGGCTCTCCAGGAAAAGCTGGCATACCTTGGGCTGCCGCATTACCTCTCCGAACATAAAATCGTCAGAAAGTGGAAGCTGGGATAGAGGTGTTATGTTGGTTGGCATTCTTTTATCCTCCCTTGTTGTTTATATTATATGCTTTTTTCTTCGATTTTGCAAGGATACCTTTTTCAGAATAGCAACAACGCGCAATTCGTCCAGGTGGGGCTGTGCAGCCCGGTTAGGACGCAGCACCATGCTTCACCAGATAGACCGCAAAGTCATACTCGGTCTTGTTGATCTTATACACAAACCCTTCTCTATGCAGCTTGTACTCAGTTCTGGGGCTGCTCTCCATATACTCGCCCCCGCGCTTGTACCAGGAAGTAACGCCATCCTTTTTCTGAGGCACCCAGCCGTCCTTAATACTGTTGATAATAAACTCTCGCCGAGTCATTACTTTACCGTCTACACGGATACTGGTATCCATCAAGACCGCAACCTGGCCAAAGCGAAGCGGGGTCATATCGTCAACCCAACCAAGGTATTTGGCCTTCTCAGCGGCAAGTTCTGCCTGCTCCTTTGCCCGCTTTGCCGCTTCTTTCTCTTGACGGGCCAAGGACTCTGCGCGCTCCTGCTCCGCCTTGCGGGCGTAGAAGTCCTCTCGGTACTGGGCATAACGATCAGCTGCGGCAGAGTCAAACTGGCGGACGAACTCAATTTGTGCGTTGCCAATAAACTTATTCTGTCCCATACGGTCGTTCAATTCGAGGCACATATGGGTCATGCTGTCTACTCTGCAGCGGCGCATGGTATCTGCCACCTGTTCTACAGTGTAGCGTTCCGGGTGAGACAACCACTCAAACTGCAGCCCATCACACTTGTCGTCAAAGAACACAAACAGTTTAAATTCCAGTTCTCCCCGATTATTGGGGAATTCTTTGCTTCTACACAGCGAACCAATCACATGCTGCACATCATACCAGTGACGGACTACTTTGTTGCCATCCTTACCGTACTCGATCACGCGCCGGCGCTCAAACGGGGTTGCCAGATTATCCAATGTCATAATATATGCTCTCCTTGATTAATAAACTAGATGTTATTCTTGCGATATAGTCTGCTAACAGGGGCCTCCCGCTACCCTTTGATTTGGAACTGTCATACCCAAAGAAGAAGGTGTCCATCCAACTTCCGAATCTGAGCATAGATCTCCTCTAACTGGCATACCTTGTGGCCTTCTTTCCACTGCCGAAGGAGCGCATCTAATTGCTCATCATAGCTGGGTACGCAAAAATCGTATGCAAAGTTGTAAATTTTCCCGCCATCATACTGTGCCAGAGCGAGATCCCCATTGAAAGAGCCAACATAAACCTGGCCATAGTAATCGTTCATCGCCCGAACCAAGTCCCTGTTCAAATCATTCAGAGAGTGGTCCTCTTCGCTTGGGCGTCCATAACACCGCAAATACCGTTCCTGAGCGGCAAGCGCTTCTTTTATGTGTTCCATAGCAGTTCCTCCGTGTTTTGATATAAAATCGGTCCAAAATATATGGTTTTTGGATGCCTTTTGGTAAGTAAGTTTTGCCCCAAAAGTCATTGCCGCGTTGCTAGCAGGGACCGCCCTCCGCACCATGAAAAGCACCGGCTGGCAATACCCACTCAGTCTGCTCCACATCATCCAGCGAGAACTCCCCGCTGGTTAATTGGGATAGTGCATTTGGATTATCGTGACATACGCAGCTCACCGCATCTCCTATGTATTCCGCCAGCGTCATCTTGTTATCCAATGTAAAACCCAGAATCCGTTCGTCCTCCTCCACGGCACTGACCCAATCCGGGAACAGCTCCCGGATACCGGCCCAGTGCTTGGGCAGACTGAAGATGCACATAGCACAGGAGCAGCGGTTCCATCCGGCGGCGTAACAGGGATGTGGCGCGATGTGCCATCGCTTGATGATCTCCCAGACCTGGGCCTCGTCCCAGTCGATGACACTGCGCCACTGGTGGACCAGCCTGTGGGATCTGGCAGTCGCGTTGGTACGGTGGATCTCCATCTCGTTGTACTTAGAGCGTCCAGCGCTCTCCTGCCGGCGTTCCCCAGAGATAATTAGCAGCTTTGTGTCCGCTACAGTATCCTCAATGTGGGAATACAGCTTGTCCTCCACTTGGGCCTTGAGCGCACCGGAACACCATCTTCCCTGATGGCATCCGGATTTTGCAGGAAACTTCATGCGCTCACCGTCCGCCCGGAGGCCGTCCATACTGCGAATCAGGGTATCTGCCACCTCACGTTTAAGGTTGGGGCTGCAGTAGCGCCCACTGGAGATACCGCCCTTCGCAGGGAATCTTCTGCAATCGCCTATCTCCTTCAGTTCATCCATCGCTATGTTGCGGATTACGGAGTCCGCAACCATAATCTTGAGGATGGAGCTGCACCAGCGTGTGGCCAAATTGCCGCTTTTGGCAGGAAATTTCATGCGATGCCCCAGTTGTTCCAACTCCGCCTGCTCCACACTGCTCAATATCGCCTCACGCAGTTGTGCAGAGTGAACCTGCTTCTTAGACAACTTACATTCCCGAATGATACCGCTATCCGGTTCAATATATTGGATTGGCCAGCTTGCACCCAGCCGGTACACCTCTCCCCAAAAACCGTTGACACGCCAAGATGTACGGAGGACAAGTCCCAGATACTCGGAGACGGCTCGGACATAGGCCTGTGTGACGGGCCAGTCCATCTTCCGATTAGGATGCCCGCCGTCAATATCATGGTGCCAGAGTTCGATCCGTTCCCGTGGGACGCCGCGCTCCAGAAGATCTAATACACATGCCAAACTGTCTTTCCCACCGGAGAAAAGAACGATAATTTTCTCATACTCCTCCAGCGGAAGCAACTGCGGAAGATAAATGCGGTCCATGTGCGGCGTTCCCCTGCGGCCTGGGATCGCTGGCAGTAAGGGCTGCCCGCTTCCATACCTATACCCGCTGTTCATAGCAGATACCTCGGTCAGAGAACGCCGCTTCGCCATGGTCATGCACCGGAATATTGGTATGGGTACCCTTGCTTTCTGTTACTGCTTTCATTGCTAGACACAACTCCCTTCAAAACAATTTTGCCCTCAGCCAGGGCAGAGACATCTATATAAAAAAGCGCACGGGCATCGCTGCTCGTGCGCTTTGTGGCCAAACTGGCAAAGATATTCTATTATACTGGGCAAGAAAAAAGCATCCAAAGGCCCACTGGCTCCTGGATACTGTGAAACACGGATACTGGAACCGCTGATAGCAGGTTACGGATACTGTATGAGGGCATTATATATCTTTTCTCCCATTCTGACAAGCGTTTTTTATGGGGATAGCATTGACGGATAGTCGTTGCAATGCTATAATGCAACCATAAAGTATCAGTGCCGCTTACGGAAGTGCGCATAGTTACCCGTGTATCAAAGTGCCATTTGCATGTTTGCAGATGGCACTTTTTGTTTTCCGCTCCTATATCATACTAAATGAATCGCCATAACAGGCACAACGCACACAGGCTGCAGTCTGTGTGCGTTTTTATATATATATTTCTCAACGCCAGTAGCAGGCGAAAAAATTGATTGGAGGTATCTTTTATGCAACAAATCGTGCTCCTTGCCCCCTGGAACTCCTATGCTGATGCCGTGGACCACTACTGCTATGTCCGCTGTCTGGAATTTGGCAATCTCTATGAAGCGGTTCGTGTCACACACGACAAGCATGGCCAGCAAGCAGAGTTCGTACACCGGATCATCTTCATGACAGAGTACGATGAACCGGCACTGACTGAGATCCTGCGCGGTTTCGGCTATGAAAGTCTGGACGTCTTCGTATGTGAGGCGAAAGGCATCGGTACGGATTCTGCCGGGTTTACGGTTCGGCAAGACGGCAGTATTGACAGGGCCGCAAGTCCATCCTGGCAAATCGACTATATGCTGCTCGCCAGCCTGATGGCCGAACATTTTGATGGCCGGATGATGACAATTCAGGCTGCAGATGACATGGCCCGGGTCGTAGTGGAGGGAAGTCCCATCGCACCCAATCCCTTCTGCATCCGGCGCACGTTTGGCGGCCAACTGGTTACAATTCCTCTGACAGAGAAAGAAGTCGATGTGGTCTGTGCTGCCAAAGGCAAACAGGTTCAGATGGCATATCTAAAAGACGAGATCAGCGACTTGGAAAAGAACGACCTCTGCTTTGACGGCCTCGGCCAGTCCGCCCTGCTCAACGATGAAGGACTTCTTACCGATGTTCAAAGGCGGTGGCATCACTACAACGGGAATGGAGGCGATCATACGGAGAATCTGCGGGAGGCCATCAAGGTAACCATCCATGCTCATTTTCCCCAATAATTGAATCAGGAGGGACTTTCATGTTCACTTTCCCAACACCAGGCCCGGTAGGGACTTCCTGCCAGGCTCATTTTTACACATGGGCGCAGCTGAGTGAGTTGTGTTCCACGCTGTTGACCGGTTTTTTCGACCGTCCTACCCCAGTCCAAGCCGTCGGAGAAATTAACCGCGACAGCTGGAGCCTGAAGTTCTTGGAGTCACCCATATCCCATGAAGACTTGGAGGCCATTTTCACTGCTCTTCAAGCTGATGATTGTGATAGGGATGCAAATGGGTGTTTGGTTTGGGAACTCTCCCAAGCTCTGTCCCAGAAACTTGTCTCATCAACGCTGGCTTTTCCTGTGGAGGCATCCCACGCCTCCGATGACGGTGTCTGGTTCACAGGCAGTATGGCAATGTATGCAGTCACGGTAATCCGCCAGCGGTGCGAGGGGTTGAATAGGGAGTTGTACAACTCCCAGTTTCAAATTGCTCAGAATCGACTTTCGGAGCCGAACGAAGCAGCGTGTGAAGCGTATCTACGGAAGGCCATCTGTGATTTCCTCCAGACCGAGGATGGAAGACGGGCCTATGAGAGAACCTGCCGGGATTTCAACTGGGGGGATGTAGAAACGGAGATCCCAGATGACTTCTTTTCCGCCTACAGTATAATTCACGACAGTGGCAGGCCTGACAGTGGGAACTTCCTCTGCTGCGGCGTGGTTGGTATTCTTGTGAATCAAGATGAACTATTGGGGGAAGACGTTTATGCCGACGAGGATGCGGAGTTATGAAACATCTCGGAATCAAACAGAGGGGGTAATTTGATGTATCGCTACTATTCAACAGAATATCCAATCAGACCCAATGTATTTCCACTCTTTGCTAACACAGTGGTCAGCTTCAACGAAAAAGCGGACATTCCGGGTGTTGGTTCTGCATGGGGCTACCTGGAATATGAGCAGCAACTCTCTGTAGGAGTTGCCGAGAAGTGTGGACTGGTTCAAGCGAAGACGCGGACCTTTACTGTGAGGGTCACGTCAGTCCACACGCTTGAAGTTGAAGCGGAGAGCGAGGAGGATGCCGCTGAGAAGGCTTGCGGCATGGCTTGGGAGCACGACGCTGACGAAATCAGCGGCGAGATCATCGGTGGCGGAAACAATGACTGGGCAGTTGCCTTTGAACTTGGCCTGGCTGACAAGCTGAATGAGTTCATGGGACACGATGAGAGTTTCCGCTACCAGCTCCTGTCTCGGATGCAAACAGACTGCAACTACTTCCTAGGGCATGGAAACCGGTGCAAAAAATACCTGTGGGGTCAGGACGTGGATTCACACATCGCCTACATGAAAGCCCTTTGGCTCAGTTTCCCGGCCGACAAAAAGCCGGAATGGCTTAGCTATGAGAAGATTGAGGTGTACGAAAAAAGAATGTCCGGGGAGGCGGGATTGTGAGATTTTCCGGAATCAAACAGAAACTCCACCAGGTCGGCTTTGATGATTTCTACCAAGCTGGATCTAGCAGTAGGTTCCATCCCATGAACATTGTTGCCGAGAGCAGGGTATTGAACCTCCAGTTTTGGGTCTGCGCTGATGGCGGATATGGGGTTTCAGAAACATATCACATTGCGGAAAGGCCACTGGATGACTGCAAAGCGCAAACAAAACAAACTAATTTCAGAACGCAGGCTGAGTTGGTTACTGGCCTGGAGCAAATTCGGTTACGGATTGCGGAAGCCAATCGACTAAACGGAGAGACAAAAATTTTGAATACAGACATGGGGAGCTAAAAATGATATACAGCATTACGATGGAACGCACCCAGCGTGTGGCATTCTCTTTTACTGCGGACAGCGATGATGAAGCTCTGGAGAAGGCAGCTGAACTCATTCGCACGTCTACGCCTGCGGATTTTGAGGGTGGTGATGAAGAACATGACTACGCCTTGTGCGATGACGCCGGCAACCTGCTCGTAGACTGGGACTAAGGAAAGGTGACATCATGTTTAAGATCAACACCATACCTGGACAGGCAGCGCAGGAAAAAGGCTACGCCCGCTATCCTGAAGATTTTCCCCACCTCACACACGATGCCGACTTTGCAGCGTGGAGATCTGGCGATGACTGGGAAATTGAAACCATATTGGATGGGCAAGCGCTTGTGGATCGGTGGAACAGCTTTTGCAAGTGCTGTGAAAATGGTATCCGTGTGTGGGAGGTCAAATACCAGCATCAGGACGGCAGCGTGGATTTCCTATGGTACGGCAGCCTTGTTGACGAGACGGAAGCAAAGCGCCGGAATCAGGCTATGGAGGCAGCCGGGCTTAAAGTTTTGAGTATGCGGCCGGTCAATAAATTACCAACAAATAAGGAATACCTCGGAATGCTCAAAAAGGAGGACCACTAAATGAAAGAAATTAAAAAAGAACAGCTGCAGTACTATTGCAACAGTATCGGTGAGCTTCACGAATGCGGGAGACGTATGTTGAGCAGCGTTGACGAGCTGCCACAACTGCTCCAGCGTCCATACCAGGAGTTTTGGACAAGCGAGTGGAGTCTTTGCTGCTATATTGTATTTCTGGATCAACAGCCCGGCATCCTCTTGTGCGCTGAATATGACGATGACTATTGTAAAAGGTACGGCATCCCTGTCGAGTATGATGCGCAGTATACTGTGCTGTTCTGTTACGGTGCGTGCCTGGAAAAGCTCGCCCACGAAATAAATCCACATGCTGTTGTAGGCATTAACTATGACAGCGCCGATGCGCCGCAGATGATGTTGTTCATCCCGACAGGGCATGTTCCGCTTCAAGACATCCCCAAATTGTACTATTTGATGGATCAATATGGCTTTAAAAGGGCACCGAACCGCGTTTCCTGGTCTGTCCAGGAGTTGACCACATTTGTCAAGCAGTTACATCTTACCCCGGAGATAGAGTGTCAGATGCTGGCCAGTTTACGCTCCGATGTAACGCTGAGTGTACCCGATGACCAGGCTGTCTCCGTGCTTCAATATATGGGTATGAGAATCAGCAAAACCGATTTGTACGGCATGGATGACCTCTTAAACATGTTGAACCGTTGTGGAGGTGTTGATTTGACCCTGGACAAGGTGCGCGATACCTACACCGAACGGTTTGGCAATCCGTTGATTTGGAAATATCCCTTTTCCGAAAAAATGCAGGGTGGCGGCGCTATCATTCCGGTTCAAGAAGGGTTTCTGTTCCTTCCGTACGACACTGTATTCCAGCATGGTGGTGCCAGGTATCAGCTGGCAAGCGCAGAGCTTTTGACAGCTGACAATATCCATACACTCCAAAAAGAGTGTGGATCATATATGGAAGGCCTGCTGGCTGCTTTGGGCGATATGGAGCGTGCGATGCATACCTATCCTGTCAAACGGTATGTTGATGCACAGGGCAACCTTTACTTTGTTCGAGGAGGTCTGGGCGGGACCTTTAAGGGTTTCCGTCGCTATGTCAACCCGAAGCCAGGCCAGCGCCGCGAATCCGGCATCCGGGCCCTGAACTATGTGACAGATTTCTGCCAGGCCCAGCTTGACTTGGATCAGTATGCGAAAAAGCATCGCCTGCGGCAGTTAGAAACAGACGGGGAAAAGAAAGGAGACAAGCAGAATGACTAACTATGCCCAATATTTGACGCCTATCTCCAGCGGTGGCTTTAGCTGTAATGGATGCGGTGCTCCGTTGGAAAAGGGCAGTCTTTTCTGCGATTGTGCGGATTGCGGTGCAATCTACTGCGAAGAGTGTGTGAAGAACAGTACGTTCGAGACACATATCTGCGAAAATGAATGACACCTAACGCTGTAGAGTCAGCGAAATACAGTTGGGGAAGACCGGCCATGTGCCTGGGTCTTCCCCAATAATTTTATTTTGAGGAGTGAAAATATGGCGTCTATGATGGAAATGACAGCCTTTGTAGATCAGATCAACTTAACTTTATTAAATGATATCATTGCATTTGTGGCTGATACGGCAAAGGCGGACTATACACAAAAGCGCATTATTGAGAATCGGTGTATGCTATTAAGCTACGAGGCAAAAAGCAGTGAGTTTCAGCAAAAATATGGCTTTTTATATCTTGGCGAACTGTTGGAGCGTTATGAGAGCCGGTTTGGGATGTCTGACCGAGACCGGCGTGCCATCGCTCTGGCATTAGGCTATACCAAGCACATTGTCACTAACGAAATGTTTGTTGGTAACCAACGAGACGCATTTTTACGGGAACTGAGTCGAAACGCAGGTGGAGACATCTACTTGACCGGCGCCCTATACCTACTGAACGAGGGACAAAGTAGTGAGACCGATTGGCTAGACCGCCTGTATGACCTAGGGCAAGGGAAGGTTGAAGAGCTGATTTTTGCTATGAGTGTGCTTCCGGATTTTGAGCAGGCATTTTTACACTACAAGGAGCAGCTGATTTATCTGCTGGGCCATGGCCGCACAATGGCGCTACAGGATAACATGCGGATACTAAGTTGGTTGATTGCCAATCTCCGGCCTGTGCTAAAGGCCATGCGGGGCAGCGACTTGGCCCTTCTGCGTGCGCTGTGCGCCCTGCCGGTCTCATTCGTCAAGGAGGAGAGCAAACATCACAAGACCCTGCTGGAACATGGTTACACACCGTTCGAGATTGCATATGCCAACATAATGGCCGTCCGCTGTCGGGCGGAGCCGGATACTCTGAGCGCAAATTCCATTGTGACGGAGAAAATTGTCATAGACCTGTTCAAGCGTGCCCTCATACAAAAAGAAACCTTTTCCCCGGAGATGTATACGCTGTTTTCCGAACTGTTTATACAATACAAGGAGTTTCCTATCCGATGCTATGGCTATTCTGGGCTCTTGGAGGCATTGGAAGCTGATAATGTGACCATACAAAATGCCTACACTTTTATCTGGTGCAGCAAATTTGCGCCGGTGGAAAATCCACTGTTCGCAGAATTTGATATTTTGGATCACAAGTGGGACAGCCTGGGTACTGGACTCCCGGAGGATAAGTACCTGGCTCTGTTTGAGAATGGTCTGAACAGCGACATGACCAAGGTTGAGCTCCAGCGCCATATTGACCGCTATGATGCGGTTACAGGCAGCAGCTATCTTGCCTTATATCGCCAAGAATCCGATTGCCGGAAATTCTCTCTGTTAGTGGAAATAGGGATCCTTGATTTGTGGACGGAATTTCAGGCGTCCATAAACGAAGATGGAGCAATCTGTTTGCCGGAGATGATCTGGCGTATCAAGAAATATGTCTATGGGTTTAAAACAGTGCAGGCATTTCGATTTTTTGATAAACTTCTTGGACAATATGGGCTTGACGAATCTCAAAGATATTTTAGTGCAAGACACGGATATGGCACTTTTTTTGATGGTTTAATTAAGCTGGATAGCTCGAATACCAAGGTATATTCCATCAACCTAGAGCGGGATTATTTAAAAGATGACACGCAGGGAGCCTTAATTTTGCTGTACTGGTTGGAGGAATATCTTTTCCAGTATCAGCCTTCTGCATACATCTCATTTATCTGCATACTGCTTCAGGACAAAACTGCATCGGGCCTAATCCCACAAAGCACTCTGCGTACCCTTTTTGATTTGGTCATTGATGATGCTGGGTTAAATTACCATGAAGTTGCGCATTTAAAAGAACAGTACTGGACACCGGAAGAGCTGCAGGCTGAAGCGGCAGCCAAAGAAGCCGCCGCTATGAAAAAAATGCAGGAAAGAAAAATCAAATTATATCAAGATATGCAGAATCAATACTCAAACGAAACAGACGGCACACTGGCCACACTCTATAAGTTTCTGACGAAGCAACGCTACAACGATGAAGAGGAGACCTTTGCAGAGCAGATTGTATGTGATAACCTGCCGCAGCTGCTTTGCAAAAAGGAGTTTACATTGGATACCCGTGAGGCGAACCAGTTCTTACAACTTTGCACAATACTGGTCTGCAAGGAAAGGATGCACTTCACCGAGGTCCAAAACTATATTTCTCAGATTAAGGAGGTTGCTATAAATGGCGCAGAATGTAATACAAATGGATAATCTGACCAATAAAATGCTGCAACGAACGGAAGTGATGTTGAAAATGAGGTCACTATATCTTGACTTCAAATGGCTTCAGGAAGTTGGCCTGCAGCAAATAATGGACTGCTGTGACAGGATGGCTACCCTCCTTCCTGCTACCCTGGTGCATATAAAGAACGTTCAGCGGGAATTGATCCATAATCCGAGATTCGCCGACTACTATGCCAAACTACTCCCAATGTTTCCTGAAGAACCGTCCCAAACGCCAACTCCCACTCCCGGTTATGCGGGTAGGCACGGATACTCCTATCCACAGACCAGACACATGCCGCCCAGCAGACGGACTGTCCTGATGACCCGCCTTTCTGAACTGTTGGACCTGTACAGAGAAAGCGAACTGGATATCACAGTTCCCCCTGCGGAAAGGCTGATGGAAGTACTGGAACTGGAGCAGTTTGATGCCAAAACCCGGCTTGTTTATTTGACAAATTTCCTGTCGGATCAGTTATCCGCAGAAGAACAGCAGGCCACCATTAATGGCCTGTCTGTCTGTGTCAGTCTGCCGCTTCATTTAGATTCTTGGCAGAAAGAACTTCTCAGGACCCCTTATACTGCTACGCAAAGCCTGTTCCAAGAAAACACGTTTGAGGAGATCTGCACACTCCTGCATACTTATCCTGAACTGACAAAAATAATTGGGCTTCTGCATGAGCGGGAAATCTGCGAGCATCTGGGTCTGGAGGATTACAAATTTCTCACAACTGAAACAACTGAACGGTATGCTCTATTAGAATCTATTGCTACCCGGCTGGGAGCAAACAACACCTCTGAATTTATCTCCTTTTGGAAAAAAAGTCAGTACTCAATGGACGAGCTCCGGCGGATGCACAGCCGTATAATGGTGGACGAAGCACCGGATTGGGAGCCTGTATTCTCAAATTACAGCGGCTACGTCAACCTCCTCTATGGCTCCCGCTTTAAGGTGATTGATCTTACAGAAGTTCAAAGTTATCAGGAGGGGATTTTAAACTATGCCATTGTCCATAACAAGAAACATTTTATCAGACTGGTAGATGGCCACGCTGAACAGTTCCTCGGCTTGCCGCGGGATGCGCTCCTGTTCCAGGTATCGCTGTATGAGGAGCATTTCAATCTCAATGAGTTGTCGGAAAAGGATCTGGATGCTTGCCGTTGGATGCGGAGCAAAAACTTTGATGTTGGTTGCCTTATGTCTGGCCGGAAATATACATTTCCGGAACTGGCTGCGCTTTACAATGTTTCTGGCATCTACAGAACTTTCTATCATTTACTCCAATCGGAAAGCCAGGACTACCGGCTGAGGGTTCTAAGGCAGCTCTGCAAGCGGAACGTTCTCAAGCCCTATATGAAGCCAGATCTTCCTCGGTTAGCGGACAAGCTGAGTATTAAGCCACTGCAGGTGTGGAAAGAGCATGAATTTGCTCATATCCGTGGCCTGACCGCAGAGGATGCAGCTGCGCTTTTAATCCACTTTGATGAAATATGTCACCTGTTACCGAGCATCCAGCATAGAACTGACGCAGTCCTTGCATTGAAGAACCTCACATCGTTGCAGCAAATTGCATCTATCGAAAGTCTAAAAGCCAATATTGCCCAGATTGACCCAGAGTGGCACACTCTTGTGGAGGAAATGGCGCTAAGCGAGGAGTTTCTGGAAAAGTACCAGAATCCCATCGTCAGCTTTGTTTGCGAAAATGGCGCCTATATAGCCAGAACCTATGCAAACAACTTGAACAATGACCAGCGCAAAGCCTTCTACCGAGTCGTCAAGGCAGAGCTTATGGGACAACTCCACACACTAAAGTATTTTGAAGGTGACCTGCAGCGGGAATTGGATATGCCTCTGACCGAACGAGTGAAAGCAGGGTGGAGTGGAAATAAAACTCTTTCAAAGGCCGGAATGGACGTTCGGGAGTGCGATGATTTTTTCTCAACCATGCTCTTAGGTACACAGCCGCAGCGGACTTGTTTGTCATACATTAATGGTGCTTACAACCAATGTCTCCTCTCAGCCTTCGATTCTAACAAAAAAGTATTGTATGTATCACTGGATGGCCGTATTGTTGGCCGGGCATTCCTGCGTCTTACAAAAGGACGGCTGACCGGTGAAGCTGTTGAAAAGGACACGAGCGAATTTAACTTTGTAGATCTGGAGAATATCGCGGCTTCACGCCATACGAGATCATCTGAGCATGAGGAACTGACCCTGTTCCTGGAGCGTCCATATGTCAGTGGTGTTGGCCCAGAACAGGAAGCACAAGCCTATGAACTGCTGATTGAACTGGCTTGTACCAAAGCTGACGACTTGGGCACAATGCTTGTTTTAAGCAGCGATTACCACCCAGTGAAGCAAAGTTTTACCCGAACTCTGTTCGACATTTATATCTCCAAATCAAAAGCTGGGGAGCAATATCTGGACAGTCTTGATGGGCCGGCTTCTGTGTCCGCGGAAGGGAGCTATAAATCCAATAGTTTCTTTGTCAGGACATACCATCCATTCCATAGCGTATAGCGACCACTGTAGGGAGGCAAGCCAACGTAGGATTGCCTCCCCCATCTTCTGTCTGTTTTCAAGCTTTCTAATGTGTAATCTGGAACACTAAGAAAATTTCCTGAAAAAACGGTTGCACACAGTTAGAAAAAAAGGTATAATTCTTTTATATAGTTTCCGAAGTTGCACGCGTGCAATTACAGTCTTCCGTGTTATAGAGTGTCTGAAGGTTTGTACCTTTAGGCACTTTTATACTCTTTGGGCCTGGTACGCCCCGAACTAATTCTGAATAGCACGATTGTTACAAACCGCCTGAGGATTACTCAGGCGGTTTTTTATATATTGTTGGCCGCCAGCAAGTCAATTGCTGCGGAAAATCACATCTTGCCATCATAACGAGGAGGTGAGCACATTATGAAAACCCTTGAAATCTACTTTAGGGATTTGACCCCGGAAGCGCAAAAGGCCGTTCTGGAACTCAATGGAATTGAGTCCCCAGATGAAGCGAATTGGGAATTTTTCCCTATCTTTATTTTGGAGAGACCAGAACCCGAAACGGAGGCTTGAAAGAAAATGAACAATCATAAAGTCGTTGCTACAAGATGGACTCAGGAACAGTGTGACTATGCACTGAAACAGCTCTGGGCCGAACTTACGGACATCCCTATGAACCCGGAAACAGAACGCATGGAAGCACCATTTCTCCATTTCCCTGCCGGTACTGAGCGTGAGGACATCTGGCACTGGTTCGATGAACGATACAGCAAAGGTGTTGCTAGTCTGCTGTATAGCGGGACTGGCGAAACTGTCAACTGCATGTCTCAGACAGAGCGCACGGACAACCTGAATGAGATGTGCCCAAATTGCAGCAGGAGAGCCTGCACATATAATTGTGGCGGCATTTGCTATGTCACCCTTGTCCTTGGGCAAAATCCCCAAGTCGCAGAGGGTGGCGAATGTCCGGCATATATGAGAGGAGACAGAACATGACTATTAAATGCCACGTCTATCAGGCGAAAAACGGCTTGATTTATCTATCCTGCGGTGATGGCCGCAGTTACAGCGCACTGACACTTCAGCAGATAACCGATCTGGGGGTAGATGTCTACGCTTTGGATGATTTCAACCTTGAAAATTTCAGGGAGGCTTATCCTGCATCCCAATCACCCCAAGAGGCATCTGAAGAGCAACCTGCATCTGACAAATATCTGGAGAAGGCGGTTGGCGCAATGCTGGAAACAGGAACCATTCAGTTTAAGCCGTTTTCCTGGTGCTTTAGAGTGGTAGATATGATTGTGACATCCAAAGTGTTTACAGATAAGGAAGTCGTTTTAACTGTAAATGAAGATGACTGGAACGGCGGGCCGGCCAATTGCGTAGCTAAGGAGTTGACGAAGGCCATTACCTCCGGCAATCTTAAATTCATACCCTGCACAGAAAAAACATTGCGAAGGAGTGTCAGATCATGAGTTTTCCAGATCAAGTAGTCGTTCAGCGTATCCGAGAAACATACCCAGTTGGCTGCCGTGTGGAGTTGATTGGGATGGGCCCTGACCCTTACAGTAAATTAGAGCGTGGAAACCAGGGGACTGTAAACCATGTGGACGATACCGGCACCGTCTTTGTGAGCTGGGACTGCGGCTCTGGGCTGGGTATGGTCCATGACGTAGACCATATCCTGCGCATAGATGGGAAGGTGGGCGAGAGCATTTTTGTCCTGAATGGCCGACCAGTTCCCGCACCGGCTAGCTGGGATGGAACAATCGGCAGCTTGTATGCGTGTATCAATCATGCGCTTCAAATCGCACAGGCGCTGAACGTCCCCCCCGCCGGACAAGAGCCTGGTACTCTAAGGTTCGCTCATGTCCTTAAACTTCCCGCTGCAGAACTTGACACCATTTATGGTTTCATAAATGCCAGTACCAAAGAAGAATATCAGGGCGAGGATCACACGATTATCCATACAGTCCGGTTTCCTGATGGAAACGAGATGGATATTAAATGCTGCGGCTGTAAAGATGAACCATCCTGGACCGAGGCGGTCCTGCTCAATATGTCGGCAGACCAGCTCGCTTGCACCAAGGTCCGTGATAATTTCCTTGGACTTTGGGAATTAGAGTGCGATGGTGTTACCTACTCAGTAAATGTAATTGCCGCCGATGATGGGTATGTCCCTCCCAAGACTGATCTGGAAAGCATATGCCCTGTGTGTGGCGCTGAACTTACAGACTATGAGGGACATGAGGTTTTGGACGAAGGCGGCGTAATTCCCTGGACATGTTTACGCTGCGGCGCCACAGGAAAAGAGGGATATGACCGAGTCTTTGACCGGCATTATAATGTCCGCTTTGCCAATGGCGATCCCGTTCCAGGTCGTGAATAAATGGAGGCTCCTGCAAAAGCTACCGCAAAATGGGGACGGTATTTCGATGGTCCAGTTGGCATTAAGAAATTGGTTCTTGCTCAACGCACCATAGGCATAAAAACGCCTCCTGCCAAACTAAGCTTGGCAGGAGGCATTAATTTTGGAGGCGAATAGGTACTATGAGTATCGACTAAACAACAGATGATTGACCATGATGCGGCTATCAGACTGCTGCATCAAGACAGGATTTCTGAGATACATTGCGGAGATTGATTAAACACATATTGCGTTTTCTTTTTGTGCTGTGATGGCTCGGATTAAATCATCCATACACTGGAAAAACCGCTGTGAGCAGACTCCGTTTTTACTGCGGCGGTACTGCAGGAACTCGCACTTTCCGTCCTCAATGGTAACGCTGAATAATTTTTCGTTGATCCAGCCTTGGGTACGGAGTGGAACATCCACATGAAACTGCCGCATTAGGTAATTTATAATAGAAACGGAGCTGGAGCTGTATCGGTTTTGGTAGAATGTAATTGATGTGTTCTTCAGAACTCCACCCCCTCGAATGGTTTGGATGGCGGCTGAAACGACCTGTTCTGCCACACGGTTTTGTTCGTCACAATACGCTTTGTCCTCTGCTGCGACGCAAGCTTTGCGGGCTTCCTCGTCTGCTCGCACTTTAGCCTGATATACCGCAGATAGTTCCGTACATCTGGAGAGTTCGTTCAAAATCAGGGCTCCGATGAAGTCCGGTGGGGTTTGCCCTCCGTTCTCCCTTGCTTTTAGATATGTGTTGACCTTTTTATTGAAAAACGAACAAATATACTCTACTTGATGTGCAGGGGCGTTTCCATACCGCTCAATTTCCTTTTTCTCTTCTGCCAGTGCCGCATGGACAGCAGTATCTCCGCCGGATGTACGCAGACTACTAAAGTGCTGTACCCGTTCCTCCTCTCCGCCATACAAATTTTCTACCATAGCCTGATACCCACATCGGTCGATCAAGAAAAAGTCCGTCATACCGAGAGGGGCAAGGTAACCGTTGATCTCCACATAGAGGTGGTATTTGTCATTTTCTGCGTTTGGGTACATCGAATCCGCTTCCCCAACGCCTCTCCACAGCTGGTAGGCTTGTTTTCCATCAGTGATTTCCCTTTCGTATACCATCCGCCTTTTATGACGCTCCCGGTTAAAGGAGTGTCCATAAAAAAGCGGAATCATCAGTTTACTGGTTTCCATATTGCCCTCCTTAATGCTTGTAAATTAGTACAACTCCAATACAGTAGCGATTGCTGGGCTTGGTCTTGCGTAGAAATTCCTCCAAGGGTGCAGGCTTCAGGTTGCCACCTACAGCACATGGTCGGTGTACTTCTGCATAAAGTCCTCCGTCAGGTTAAACATCAGGTTGTTCAAAAGGTCATACGCACGGACAAACTTGATTTACTCATACTTCAAAGGCGATGCATCTACATTGAGCGTATCCTCCTGATCAGGAAACACGATGTTCATTGGTCCATAGATACAGACGGGTTGAATTTTCCAACGCCAGACCGTGATAGGATCAGACAGATAGGCCGAATCCTGATTGACGCAATATTCACCACCATCGTCTCTCTTTCTACGCACTCCTTGTATTGTGGCGAGGTCTTTCTTTATCTGGTCTACGTCAAGTTTTCCTGTTTCAGCCAGCCGGAGCAACATACACTCCAGCGCATCATTATAGCCATAAAACAGCTTTGGCATCGGAATATCATAATCGCAACCCCCGATCAGCAAATAGCCAGCAATGGCACAGTCCTCTATGGTCCAGCCATCGTTTCCTCCGCATTCATCTTTCATCAACTGACTTAGACGAAGGTAGGGACCGGTGCCGTCAAGGCATTTTCCAAAAATAGAATAGTCGCCTTGACCGGGCTGAAACGCTTTGTTGTCACTGGAAATGACATAGGTCCTGCTCTTCCAGGGGTAATCCTTTTTTACATTGGGGCCAAAGGAGGCAAACGTGATACAAGCGGTCAAAGGGGTCTTAGAATCATTGCTCTCATGCCGCAAAAGAATTTCCTTTAATTGTTTATAAACCATAACTCACCATTCCTTTATTATAATAAAAGGAACCTTATGGACTTAATTTCATAGTCCGTCGGTTCCTTTATAATTTGTCCTGCAGAGTTGCGAGGACTGGTGTTAAAAATATTTTATTTAAGGCATAAGTTCTCCTTCGTCACACAGATACTTATCCGAGAGCGGCATATTCGTATCCAAGAGGATCATGCCAGCGATCACAGGGTATTGGGTAGCATAATACTAACTGCCTTGCTTTTTTCCATATCTGGTATTTACAGCGTCAAAATTCCTTCCACTCGGTGGTCTCTCCAGTCATAACGTCCCGCGCCATCATCAGACGGGCACACAGTCGGGAGGACTTCGCCATAAGAGAGCCACGCTCATACTGTTCCTCAGCGATTCGTAGCGCATGAAAAATGTTATAGGCCTCCACAGGAAAACTATGCATGATATGATCCGCAATCACTACAGTATACTTTTTCAATCCATACCCCTGACCGCCTTCGCCAATGCTATCAGGTTCATCCTCTGGGATTGCTTCGACAATCTCCCACTGGAACCACTCACCGTTCCGCTCCAGCCGGATACAGTTTTTCATCCTTACCGTGTAGCGGTTGCTGGGCGTTCGGACCATGATGGGGATGTCCATGGAAGCGGCCAATCTCCTGTATGCTTTCTCCATGGCATCCCGAGTAGCTTCCAATTTGGCAAAGCACCGTACCTTGGATTCATGGCCGCCATGATTGCTGTATCCTTGGAACAGCAATAAATAATTAACCGTGCTCACTTCAAAACTCCTATCATAGTTTTATTGTGCATACAACACCCAGCGGATTTTCTCTCCGGGTGGGTATTGGGCACTATTTCTGGGGCGGGATGGGCTGTCCCAGCCGCCTACGGACACTTTGGTAACGCCGTCCGGCTGAAAGCCAACCGCCCGAAGGCTGCTGCCGCTTTCTTCCGGGAGCGTATAGGTCAGGAACCGGCGATACCCCATCTCACGCCCGATGCGTATAGCCCGGGCATAGAGGTTGCTACACACGTCCGCATAGCGGGGGTCGGTACAGCAGCGGTTGATCTCCAGCGTTCCGCCGTCCATTTGGTGACGGGCCTTGGGAGTGCTGGCAATAACGACGCCTACTGGCTCCTGCTCTCCAGGGACACGCAGACAGATGGAAAACTTGTGAAACTTTGGGCCGGCATTGTGCCGGTGGTGTTGGTCAACGTAGGCGCTGGCCTCTCGAAGTGTGATGGGAACGGCCTCCATCCTGGCCACCAGGCTGGAGACAATACCATCCACACGATAGAGCCGACCATAGCCGTCCTCCGTATCCGCCAGCACATAGTCCCCGTACTTGCACCGCACGGCGAGGGTCTGCTGTCGCCGCTTGTCCTTCAGCCACATAGGTTGGAGGGGTGGAGACAGCAAGTGGTCAATGTCCGCCGGCAGTTCCGGAGCTGCCTTCAGCACCGGGTTTTTCTTCACCCATTTGGGGTCGCTGGTATGGAACGCCCGTAAGTGATAAGGCATCCTCCAACCTAGGGCGTTCATCCGCAGGTCAAAGGCTGTGTCATCCAGCGTAGGAGAACAGCGATAAGTACAGCCGTCCAGCTGGGCTAGGAACAAGTGGTAGGTCTCTGTCATACTGGTATCCTCCTTTTGATTTATATATTTTGATAATGCTGTGGCATCTATATAAAAAAGCATACGGATTGCTCTCCGTATGCTTTGTCACTTACTTGGCTGCAAATATTAAATTATTAGCATGTCCCAGAAAAACAAAAAGCGCCCTACCTCCCGAGTGGGTTCGGACGCTTTGTAACACAGAAACTGAGAGCCGCTGATTGCGGACCACGGATACTATTTATGATGATTATAACTTCTCTTATGCGAAAATGCAAGTCTCTATTTTATTCAAGTTGCCCCTATGTAAATGTGATGCATGGGTTCTCCCTAAATTTGTTAAATGAGTTGTAATTTCCCCGTTCTTCAAGTGTAATTAGTATATACAGTATCATCGCCATCTTCGATTGGCAGAGTAACAGTGTATCAACGTAGCATTGTCCGCTAAGAGCAATGTTACGTTTTCTTTTCCCCAATGGTCGATAGCTTGACTTGCTGAATACTGCACAACGAGCGTGGAGCAATATGTGTTCCACGCTCTTTTTATATATAGCATCCCAAATCATACTCCCGTAATCCAGGACCCAAAGCCCCATCATATATCGTAGGACGGTTATATTCAGAAAAATAATTTATCTAGGAGGTAAGCAGACTTTATGAGTAAATTAACTAAGCAGCAAATTATTACCCACGATGCAGCTATCAGACTGCTGAATCAAGACAGAATTTCCGATGAAGACAAGCTGTATATTTTTCAAAATTTCCGTGCGGATGCAAACCACATTTCAAGCAAGGCAGGTGCATTTTTTACTCCAGTGGGACTGGCTCGTGACTTTTCACTCCATATCCCGTATCAGCGTGAAAAGGCGGTCAGAATCATAGACCTTTGTGCTGGTATTGGCGTTCTCAGTTATGCAGCTTGTAAGGGAAACGATTGGGGGCAGGTTAATGCTGACGTTACATGTGTCGAAATAAACCCAGATTATGTTGAGATTGGGAAAAAGCTTTTGCCAAATGCGACTTGGATATGTGGGGATGCATTAGATCCTGCTCTTCTTAAAAGTCTCGGCACCTTTGATATTGCAATATCCAATCCGCCATTTGGAAATATAAAAAATATGCACTCAAGTATATACACCAGCAACTTGTTTGAGTACATGATTATTGAGGCTGCGTCCAATATTGCAAGAGAAGGAGCCTTTATCATCCCTCAAATGAGCGCACCATTTGTGTTCAGCGGCACAAATTGTTCCAGATGGCTGACGGAAGGCCGCGCCAGACAATTTGAGAAGCGGACAGGGATTAAACTGGATTTCAATGTTGGAATTGATACCGCCTACTATAAAGAGGAGTGGCATATAGCTGCTCCTTGCTGTGAGATTGTATGTTGTGATTTCCAACCTGAAAACTAGAGTGCATCTTGAAAAGGAGGCAGAGGCACACAAAATGCGCCCTCATAATTTACCATTGCTTCTTTTTATGCTATACTGACCATAGAGATGGGAGGGTCCCAATGGAAAACTGTGAAATCAAGGCAATTGTAGACCATGTCTATGCCGCACTGAAAGAAAAAGGTTATCGGCCCCTCGACCAAATTATAGGATACATTTTAACAGAAGACCCGACTTACATCACCAACCACAACGGAGCAAGGCATCTAATCACAAAGATCGACCGGTACGATTTGCTTCGGGAAATCTTGTTATATTATTTTCAGCCAGAATCTGTTTGATTAAGTTTCCAAGGCAGAGGGGTGCGTTTATTTTGAACGCACCTCTTTTTATATTTGTGGCGAAATCCTTTGCCTTGTTAATTCTACTATGAACTTGTAGAAATATATCTTGACATTTCTACAAGTTGGTAGTAGAATAATATCATCACAGTGGACGCACTGGGATAGGAGGGTAACTATATGGATCGATCCAAGAAAATGACTGAAACTGAATCCGAAATTATGGAGGTGCTGTGGAGTTCCGAAGCTCCCATGTCCGCAGCCGAGCTGATCGACTACTTCGCTCAACACCACGGGAAGGCCTGGAAAGCTTCAACGCTGGCCACGTTCTTATCCCGACTCAATCAGAAGGGGCTGGTGGACTCCGTCCGCAGGGGCCGGGTGCCCTACTATCACCCAATCCAGACAAAAACAGCGTATATGCAGAGCATGGCCCAGGAGGTACTGGACACCATGTATCAAGGGTCGGTGACCAAGTTTTTCGCCGCGCTTTGTGGCGACACTCCTCTCTCGGCAAAAGACCGCAAAGAGCTAAAAGCTTGGCTGGATAAGGAGATGTGAGATGGTTGTCAATCTGTTTTTGACCATCGCCCTACTCAGTATCGCGGGAAGTGTGGCGTATATCCTTTTGAAACTGCTTGTTGCTGTTAGCGGAAGCCGTCTCAGCCAGAGCTGGCGTTACCACAGTGTAGTGGCCGTTTCTCTGCTCTTTGTTCTGCCGCTCTACAAGCTATGGGCACTGATCCCCATTCCCCATAAGGCATTGCCGCCCATTATTGCGGCTGGCAGCAATCCGGGGGTGGCCTATTTGCCATCCGCACCACCCGCTATAGCTGAACTGCCTCTGCAAGTGGGGACTTCAAGTGGCAGCACGGTTGAGTGGGCGCAGGTAATCAAATGGGCTGCAGTCCTATGGTTGCTGGTGACCGCTAGCCTTATCCTTTGGAGCATCTGGCGGCTGTTGTGTTACCGCCGCATGTTCGGCCAAGCGAGCAACGAGGTAAACGGTCGTCTTCAACTGATTGCCCAAGAGGCCGCCCGCCTTGTGGGTGTCACCGGCGCGGTCCGGCTATTGGTCTCTCCCCTTGCGCAGAGTCCCATGCTGGTCGGCTTCTTCCGTCCAACGATTTTACTGCCATCAGAGCACCTGCCCGACAGCGATGCCCGATTTATCTTGGCCCATGAGCTGACGCATTTCCGGCGCGGGGACCTGTGGAAGAAATTCCTAGTGAACATGATCCAATGTATCCACTGGTTCAATCCCATTGTCCATTTGCTGAACCGGGATTTTGCGTACTGGCTGGAGACCTCTTGTGACGAGGAAGTTGTCAGTTCTCTCGACCACGCACAGCGAAAAGAATATGGTTACCTTCTGATCAATTACGCTCCCACCTCTCGGCATATGGGACCGAGGCTATATGTTTCCTTCACCTCATGCCGATACAAACTCAAAAGGAGAATTTCTATCATGATGAAATCCAATAAGAAGTCCCGCTCCCTGCTGGGGCTGGTACTTGCCGTTGCCCTTATCATGAGCTGCTTGGCTACAACTGCAATGGCTGCAAATTTTGCTGGGAATGAAGGGATTACCCAGGAGAATCTCCCCGAAGGCACTACCCTTATTACGGTTGGGGCGTGCGCCCATGGTACAGCATATACTTCTTTCAATGATGAAGTGGAACGCACTCCCTTTGATCCCACTCCGTATATCGAAATGATTGAGTCTGGGGAAATTAAGCCGTTGAGCAATGACAATCTGCCGGAAGGTGTTGCCGCCCTATCTGATATTTACTTTACCAATACAGATGGCTGTCCCGCCATTGATTTGGCTCAAATTGAAAATGGTATTGCGCCTCTGGCTAATTGTGATCACACTTACTGCAGTAATCATCAGGTGAAAGTCCATGCAAAGGCTGCAAGTGGTAGTTGCACAACCGAGTACTATGATGCATCTGTGTGCCACAAGTGTGATGCGGTGTGGGTTCTTGCGTATGATCGTACAGAATCTTACCGTGTTTGCCCGCACTAATCATTTGCCTGAATTTTGCACATTTAAAGCATCGCCCAAAGGCATTTAGCTTTTGAAGAATCCTTACTCTGTCAACGCCCAGAGGCTTGCCTCTGGGCGTTGCTTTTTTCCTGTTAGGGTTGCATTTTTCCTTACCTTCAATTACAATAAGAGTCACTGCTTTTTCTGTTCCAAGCACCGCCCTGAGCAAATCATCCATAGAAAGCGAGATACATATGAACCAGAAAGAAATTGCGGAACTGCGCCGGCGGTTCAAACCGGATAAGAGTGCCATCAGCCGCATCTATGGCTGCTATGTCAACAGCGGCAAAGAGGTCATCTCCTACATTGACGAATCCTTGGGGATGATGCCCGAAGAAGAAGTTGAAAAGTATTTGGGCCTGCTGAAAAAGGCTCTGTCCGGAACACAAGGGAAAAACCTAATCGACATTGTGTTCTCTACGGATCAGGTAGTAGACAGTGACGAACACCGGCTGCTGATGGCCCTGCGGGACTCAGGACTGAAAGACGGGGAAATCAGGCAGACCTTCTACCAAAAGGTCATAGAATCCTTGGATATGGGGGACAGCAACTATCTGATCCTGCTGGCCCATGATACCTATGACATACCATATCGGGGCAAGGATGGCGAAAATCAGGCGGATACCTCTGACCAGGTATTCTCCTACATTGTTTGCTGTATCTGCCCGGTGAAGGACGGCAAGCTGGAGCTGGGCTTCTGTCCCGGCGAGAATGAGTTCCATAACTGTGTACCCAGCCAGATTGTGGCCTTACCGGAGTTGGGATTCCTGTTCCCTGCCTTCGATGACCGGTCGGCTAACATCTACAATGCTTTGGCCTATGCCCGCAAAGCCGATGAACTGCACCAGGAGTTTTTGGACGCCATCTTCCATACCGAGCCGCCCATGTCCGCCGGGGAGCAGCGGGAGGCGTTCCAGGCCGCTCTCAGCGTGGCTCTTGAGGGTGCGTGCAGTCTGGAAGTAGTCCAAGCCGTCCATGAGCAGCTTACTGAGCGTATTGAGCAACATCGGGAGAGCAAGGATCCGGAGCCCCTGTCTGTCACGGCCAAGGATGTATGCAGCATCCTCCAAAGCTGCGGTGTGAACGAAGAGCAGGTAACTGCTTTCTGCGAGAGCTGCGGCCAGCAGTTTGGCGAGGGTGCGGCCCTCAGCCCTATCAACTTGATTGACAGCAAGCGGTTTGAGATCAAGACGCCGGACGCCACAGTGTCCATTGAGCCGGAGCGCAGTTATCTTGTAGAAACCAGGGTCATAGATGGCAAAAAATATCTCCTGATCCCAGCTGATGAAGGGGTGGAGGTCAACGGGCTTCCAATTGACCAAATATAGAAGGCAAATTTATCATTGATTTTTTTCGGAAGAACCGTTATAATGAGAGCATAAAGTATCTGTGTTTTGCCTGCGGGCAGACAAAGTTTCTGTGTTACAAAAGCGTCTGAAGGTGTATGCCTTTGGGCGCTTTTTCATTTTTGCTACAATATAGCTCTAAAATTATCTTATAGGTACAATCGTTACAAAGCGCATGGACAGCATTCTGGCTGCCTATGCGCTTTTTTATATATACCTAGGCAGAGGGCATCTGCCAAAAATATTACAAATGAGGTGAGTACAGATGGTAAAAGACGAATTTAGACCTGATGTTGGGAAGGAACTCTTCACCCAGCATCAAACCGAACTGGAACAAGGATTGAAGCAGATGGCCAGTGCCTTGGGCCTCAATCTGAAATTTCCCATCTCCGCAGAGTTCTTCCAAACATTTATTGACGGATTCTGGGACCCGTTCCAGGAGGCCTGCGCGGTCGGCAATCAGCAACAAAAGGAGACTACCGCAAAAATCCGCTCCTTGGAGCGACAACTCCTCCAGGAAATGGCATCCGAAACACAGGATCGCTTTGGTCAGTACAGCGATTTGCTGGCAGCACGCCACACCTCGGCACTGGAGTATGCGTTTCTTGTGGGCTACCAGTGTGCGTTTCGGTTCCTAATGATGGGCCTTTGTCCTGCGACAATGGATTTCCTAAAGGAGAAGAAAGAATGAAACCGACTTGGATCATCCACTTTATCCCCTGTGGACAGCCCAGCTGCCATACCCATGGTCTGGACGCCTATGGCAGCCTGGAACTGGAACTGAACCTGCCATTGACGCCACATCGGGCAGGATTGTTCATCAACCTGGTTGCCAATGAAATCGCAGAAAAGGGAAAACGGTACCGCTCTGGGGACCGGGAGGACGATGTGTTCAATCTCCCGTTCTATCTTTTTGAAACGGCTCCTATTCGGCCCAGCCGGGACAACGACCACGTGCTCCGCATTCTGTTTTGCGACTCCGCAGGGAAATACCCGTGGGAACCGGGATGCATGGCACCATATTCCAGCCAGTTAGATTTGGAGGAGAAACGGGCAATAATCGCACTCTTGCAGGAGCGGAAGGAGGGCATCCCCAATGCGGGAGCTCATTGATAAATTAGAGCAACTTGACTTACAGCAGCTCAGTATGGGCGATTTGCGCTGGATGTACTGTACTGGAAAGGGCCTGACCACTGGTTCAGGCCGGGACAAAAAACACTCCTACCGCAGAGGGATTCAGACCCCCATTGGAGATATCGAGTTATCCGTATGGATCAAGGCTGCTGAGTACATAGTGGAGCGGGACGGCTTGCAGGAAGAGTTGGAGCGTCTGCTTCCCTTTGTAACTGCTATTAATGGAAGTTTATATGCGGGACAATTGCTTCACGCCTACCACCTGGACTTGTGCCTTTCGGGAATTTACCACAATCCAACGTGGGTGGATTTTGTTCCCTATAACGAACGGTATCACCCGGAACTGCTGGACAGTACCCCTATGGTGAAGGTCACCATGGATTGCTGCAAAATAGTCTGCACTATACCAAAGGCGCAGGTTCATAAGGAAAATCAAACTGCTCACTGTCCAGCTTGTGGACGGTGGGCATCTTTCAGTTGCGACGAACACAAAAAATCAGAATAATTGGAGGCTCAATATGCACTTTACTGTACTTTCTGCGCTTACGCTACCCCAAGACATCCCTGCTACTGAAATGGCTATTCCTGTAGATGATGTTGTCAAATTCATAGGAGAAAGACTCCTTCTGGCTCAACTGTCCAAAGAGAAACCGTTGATGGAACCCAAAGTGGATACCGCAATGATTGCCGATATGCGCTGGGAATGCCTCGCAGAGCGCATGGTCGCCGAACTGCTGGCCCCCTACAATGAGAATAACGAAGATACCACCTATATAACGTTCGACGACCGTACCGACGAGGGGCGTACGGCCTACGAGCAGGGTGGCGTTGACTGCGTCAAGACGCCTGATGGCCGTATCATCTCCAGCCATGACTATGAGTTTAGCAGACGGTATGAACTGTACAACGGCAAGGTTTACAGGAAGCGGTTCGGGTCGCTGCATCACAAGAAACAGACCAAGAAATCTAAACGGTACCTTGCACTGCCTAACTACCCGTTCCGAAAGCTCTTTCCCACAGCCGAAGCCTTTATGACGGAATACTGGGGCTGTGTGGCTGGTGAGGAAGCTGGTCATTACGGCTACTATTTCAATTCCAATGGGCAATGGGACTGGTGGCAGATCGGCGGGCGCTGGCCGTTCCGCTTCCTGGTCAAGGATGACTGTTCCCTGGCGGTTGCCGGCGAACCCTCCCACTTGTTCAAAGAACCGCCTAAATGCGATGCGCCCGAGGGGTACCGCTGGGTGGCTGGAGCGCGGAAATGTGATGTTGCATGGGATGTGATGCGAGAATTTGTTCGCAACCAATGCACTGAGCAGTTCCGCAGGTATGAGGAGTGGTTCAATGCAGGTGCAATCCCCCAAGAATACGCCATCGGCCGAAAAGTTGTAGAGGACGGTATTGTTTCTTATGGGGACTATCTTTACCACAAGGGGGAAAATCTGGAGCATTACTTGACCGGTCTGGGGCTTTCCGATCAAAACCCATACCCTATCCAAACTTGCGCATATGTGGATGCGGATGGCTGGCGCGATAATGGATGGCTGACGTCTGACCGCTCTGAGAGTGAAAAGCAGGCATGGTACAAGGAAGTTTCCGATTTCATAACGAAACAGCCCGACGATACGCTCCTTGTTTCAGTGGATTGCCATACTTAATTGATTCAATGGACATTGGCAAGTCTCCGCGCTCCATTGTCCCCGATTGGCATCAAGAGATATCTTGACTTGTCACAGCAAGTCCTTGGGATAAACATCCAAGAGATTATTCGAGTGTAAATTAAAAATTTTAAGGTGCGGAGACATGCTGGTGTCTCCGCACCTTCCGTCTGGGAGGGAAACCGATTGAAACAGAAATTGGAAAATAGCTTGAGGAAAATTGAGGAAATAACGAGCGGGCGCATATCTAAAGCACAGACATTTACTGATTTCCTGCATTATTGTGCGCTCCTTTTCAGTATGCACACTGATCCGATCCATGCAGAACAACGTTCAGAAACTCTGAAACGGCTGAAAAGCAGTTATAAAGATGACGAATGGAAGGCATTCCATCAAAGCTTGGCTGACTTGTGCGGTATATTCACCCAAAATATCCAAATGGGCCTTTATGAGGACTTGTTTACTCTTCACTTCACCCAGCTTGGGGCTACCAGCGGCGTACTCAAGCAGGACTTTTCTCCCGCTGAAATCGGAAAACTAATTGGTGCGATATCCATTCCATCCCACTTAACACTCCCAGAACAGGGATTCTTTTCCTTGGGCGACCATGTGTGTGGGAGTGGTACGCTTCTCCTTGCTGGAGTGCAGCGGTTTGCGGACATGGGCTACAACCCTTCGAATCAGTTGGTAATTCAAGCAGCCGACCTTGATGCGCGCTGTGTCCATATGACCTATCTCCATCTCTCGCTTTACGGGATACCCGCTGTTATCGTCCATGGCAACACCCTCACCCTGGAAGAGTATGACCGGTGGTATACCCCCGTTTATCTCTGGCGCAAATGGATTTGGCGTGCCCCAATGCCCTTCGGGAAGAGTGGATACATCAGCGATGAAAAGCTAAAGTGTTTGGATGAACCCATATATGGAGCATATCGGTATATGGAGCAGCAATTTGCAGCCACTCATGTAGGCATCACGGCAGATGAAACAAAACAACATAAAAAAAGTGAGGCGTTATTATGACAGACCAGAATAAACACAAGTATTTCAAACGGATCGCAGGTAAACGGGTGGAGCGTATCCTGGAGGGGTTGGATGCCTTGGGAAACTGTTCGTTGCCTGCCACCTACGACTACGACAATCAGGAGCTGCCGCCTATCTTTGCGGCAATTACTGAGAAACTGGTGGAAATCCGCCAGCGGTTGATCACGCACAGCCCCTATAACGGAATCCCGTTCCGGCTGCAACCGCCCGACATGGTAGAGCTGGATGGCCACGCTTTCGACCGTCAGCAGCTTCTGACCACAGCGGAGGTGCTGGAGCTCTTGAAGCAGAACGGAACCCACTTCGTATCGTTGGAACCAGTACGGGAGCGATATCAAGCCGCATTTGGTGACGAATTGTGCTGGCCCGTCCCAGTCTGCAGCGGCACACACCTCGGCTGCACCCTACTGGCTGTTCGAGAAGGTCTGCTCTGCCTGCCTTATGACTGTCTGGACGGTGAGACTTATGAGCAATTTGCCATACAGGACATCAGGCTTTTGTCAAAGGAACAGGCGCAGCTCCTTCTGGACGGGCTGCGGGATACTTACACACGGCTGCTCAATGTCCTTGCCGACGCCCAGGCGTTTGGCCTTGTATGCGGCGATAATATTGAGGAAGTGGGACATGAATAATTTGGCCTACTATAAAGAACTCCAGGGAGTAATGACCCAATTTGAGCCATTGACGGAAGCTGCATTGCAGAATTCTGATGCAGACGGTCTGACCCTTCCGGAAATCAGCAGCGCACTGGAGAAGCATGGCCTTGACCTGCAGTATGTAGTTCATGATCCTTCTCGTTCCACATTCAGTACTTACTATGCGGATTATGACCGTGGGCTCTACGGCGACATTTTCCTCCAGCGCAATATGATTGACAGACTCCCGCTTTACATAGCTGCGGATAAGCTCAAGGGTGGAATCGTATCGGAGCTGGCTTGTAAGCAGTGGAGTAGCTATTATAATATCTGTGTCCCGCTGCCCATGCAGATCTATGATTTTCAGCGGAGATACTTGAACATCCCGCCAACAGAGGTTTTTCACATCTGGTACAGTATTTATAAGCGGATCGACTACTCCAATGGGATGTGGCGGCCGGAGCTGCTGGACTATGTGTTCTCCCATGCGCCTGCATCGGAGCATCCGGCATCCGACTCCAACGGTCTGATCACAATCTATCGTGGTATGGGAGCGCTCTCTGCGCCCCCTGAAGCGGCCATCTCCTGGAGCGCCCACCCGGGTAACGCACTCTGGTTCGCTGTTCACACTGGCTGCGGCACCCGTTTGGCTGTCGCCCATATCCGACCAGAACAAATTGTGTGGTATGCAGATAAATTCTATAATGAGAATGAGGTCATTGTCCGTCCAGGTACTATTACGGAATTTCACTACGAGGATATGATCCCTGCGACTAAGGAGTATATACCCGCCCTGCTGGCCCCCGCCCTGCTGGAGTTTATCCAGTATGGGCGTCAGGCCCAAAAGTTGGGGTACCAGGAGGAGAACATCTTCCACTTCCATGGGCTGAAGCATATCCTTCGGGTGCTGCTGCTCTCCCTCGTCTACTTTTATAACGCTGGCGATCCTCTGAGCGCCGCAGATAAACGGATCCTAATCTACTTCAGTCTGCTGCATGATATTGGGAGAGTGAACGATGACAAGGATGACTGCCACGGGGAAAAGTCCGTGGCCCTAATCCACTCCAAGGGCCTGCGGCTCAAAGACCTGCCGATGGGCAAGAAGGAATATCGTATTGCGGAGCTGCTGATCCGATACCACTGCCGTGATGACAGTATGGGGGAGAAGGCGATCCTGTCCGCTCCCGGCCTGAGTCAGAAGGAGAAAGCCCATGCCATACACCTGTATCAAATCTGCAAAGATATGGATGGGCTGGACCGCGTACGGTTTAACGGCCTGGACTACCGGCAGCTGCGCACTGATTATGGACGCCGTCTGCCGCTGATGGCTGGTGCCCTGCTGAAGGAATCGCTGATTGAAGCCTTGGATATGCAGTTTTGACAGCAAGAACACTTTTAGGAGAGTTTATCAAAAAATTATATAACATGAGGTGCATACTATGTACACAGAAATCAGAAACAATTATACTTGGGGACCTGCTGTTGAGCCTGGCCGCATTGCCCCGGAGTGCGGCGATCTGCTGGCGGCAGTCACAATTGACGGCTGGAGGACCGCCGGTGATACAGAGCAGGGAGCTGTCATCGCCACTGTGATTTTGACAAAACACGGGGATATCGTAACTGACTTCCATGACAACGGCGCTCGGATGGATACCCAGGTGTTGTCCGCCATCAAGGAAGCAAAGCAAACCTTGAAGGATATCTGGTCCGATGGGAAAGAACGCCGGCGGCGGACACGCAAAGAGGGCGAGGGCAGCGTGACATTTCAAAAGGTCCTGTATGTGCCTAGCTCCGTTCTGCAGACGATTCGCGGATACCTTCAGGCGGAATCGAAAGCTGAGTATCAGGGCGAGGACAACACCATCATCTATACCGCAAAGTTCCCCGACGGGAAACAGATGGACATTAAATGCTGTGGATGCCAGGAGGATCCATCCTGGACGGAAGCTGTGCTTTTTGATAAAAGCGGATACCAGCTATGTTTCACCGAGGTTAAGGAAGAATTTGAAGGTCCCTGGGAGTTGGAGTATAAGGGTACACTCTATTGCGTGGATGTCAGGCCGGACACCTCCGACCCCAAATAGGCGGTTGACAATGCGTGTAAAATAACATACAATGTAGATAAAGGGGGAAGCACTATGTCTAAGAATGTTAGTATGAACATCCGCGTGGATGAAAGCACTCGCTTAGAGGCTGAGGGCATCTTTGAGCAGCTTGGCCTTACCATGAGCGGTGCCATCAATATGTTCCTCAAACAGGTGGTGCGTGAAAAAGCGGTTCCCCTGTCTATGGAGCTTGATCCCATGTTCACGTCCAGGACGGTACAGGAGGACATGGAAGAGGCAAGAAGAATGCGTGCAGAAGGGGTTGGCGGTGTAGACGCTGATGACCTGGCCGCTCAAATGGACGCTATTATTGCTAGGGCTGAGGCAAGATTGTGATATGGCGAAACAATATGAGGTCACCATTTCCCCTCGGGCAAGCCGGCAGCTAATTGCTCATGCAGAATTTTTATCAAGGAAGAGCGTCAATGCAGCTGCCCGTTTATCTGCCGAGTATAAAGCTGTTATCCAGACACTCAAAGCAAACCCGTTTCAGTTTCCTGTCGATCCTAATTCGGACTTGGAGTCTCCACCTCGTGTTGCACTGTTTGCCAAACGATATCAACTTTATTTTGATGTTGATGAAAAGTGCGTTTATGTAGGTGCTGTACGAGACTGCCGTCAGGATCCCACAAGTCGTTAGTGGCAAAGTAATTATAAAAATACGGGGGTGAAGCTCAAACTTCACCCCCGTATTTTTATGGTTATTTTGTGCGCTTATGGATAGCTCCTCTTGTTGCGCTGGCTGCATAATGGGACCATCCTATGGCCAGTAAAGTAAGACATGGCTTGGTTCCAGGCCACTAGAGGTGAGTAGATGTGCAGATGCCCCTGCTGTTCGGTGGCGGTTGCGCTATCTGCGCAGATCATGCTTTTGAGACGGTTGTGGCGATACGGGTCAGCAGAGGAATGTCCATCGGCTCAGGCTCGTCTTTCAAACTGTTGGCAATATACTGCAAACGGAAGCTAATCAGCAGGCTATTGTGCTCCATGTGGAAATACTGCTCAATTCTTTGAAGTTCCTGCCACCTGCGTATCAGTGCTTCCTGCTCCAAGTATTCCGGGACGGGCTCTCGGTCCACCCAAGTGCCGTCCGGGCGCCGGTAAGTACGATACCGCGGAAAGTGCATCTTGCTCAGTTCCTTCAGCCGGTCAAAGATATCTTCTCGTTCTTGTGCCAATGTTTTATGCTCGGTCATATGCTTCCCTCCGTAGTCTAAAACCCATTCCAGAGTTGACGTCCCTGATACTCAAAGGTCTGGGCATCATCACAGTCCTGGCACGTCAATTCACGGATCCGTTTCCGAGACCGGGACAAGAACACACGGTTGCGAATCCGGCTCATGGGCTGCCGCTTGGCCAGCATTTCATCAAAGTCCACGACTGAAGCGTAATCATCAGGGTAATTGCGCTGGATATAGTGGAAGAAGTAATTTTTGTGGTATGGGCAGATCAGGCAGGCGCTGGCCTTGCTGTCCAGCCCCCACTCCTCCAGGTTGTACCGATAGCAGTCCTTGCGCTCCCAGCCCATCTCGATCAACGGGTAGCAATTTTTGAACATCCTGTTCCGGCTGGGAAAGGATCGTTGAGACTCCTCTTTGGAAAATCCGATGTGCAGTTCATGTGTCCCAACATCCTCTGGCCGCAAGTGCTGATATGGCCTATAGCCTAGCAGCTGATACCGGACAAACTTCTGAATCATGATGATCTTATAGTCCACCGTACAGGCCCTGCGCTGTATACAGCCTTCTTTCCCATCCTCATTGATTGTCCAGAACGGCATAGCTGAGACCCTGCTTGTTCCAAAATTTTTCATATAGTCCTGATAGAGGTTGCTCCGCAGGACATAGAATGGTACACCGCAGTCTTTGCAGGCGGCTTCGATGAACTTGACCTGCTCCGGTACCCACACTGGTTCAATCCCCAAATCGCAATAGATAATTGCATCATATACCGGAACCTTGGGAAATGCGAAAGGTGCTCCCAGCATTGCTGATTTGGCGTTCACACAGCTCTGCAATGCTAAAGCAGTACTTTGCATTCCAGCTCCACAACTAAGTATTTTCAAAATCACCCTCCTACGCAATTACTTTCTGACAAATCCAATTTGGCCAGCGTATCTCTGGAAACATTGACGCCCAACTAGACTCGTCATAGAACATCGAGCAGTTTAAAACTCCTTCATAAACGTCAGGATACTGCGTCCGGAACTTCTTGATAGCTTCGTCAAGGGACATAGCCACCACCTCTACCCAGCCATCTGGGTATGGAAAATGCGTTGAAAACTTTGCATCGTCTTCCCCAAAGATGAAATAGTACCGCATAGTAATTAGTGCTCCTTTCTAATATTCGTATTTACCGAGTTGCGTTTTGGTGGCTGTTGATTTCCAGATAGACAGCCCTGCCGTTATCAAGACGGAATGCAGTACGAGTCCGGCAGTTGCCGATGATGGTCTTGCTGACGTCCACGCCGCTCCAACCCGCGCCCTCGAAATAGAGAGTTTTCACAGATTTATCTCCCTACAATCCAGTCTCTTTAAGTTTTGATATTGCTTTCCGAGACAATAGGGGGTGTAAAATTCCTCTACGACAGCAACCTCAATTCTGTTGCTGTTTGCAATCTCCGTCTTCCGTGCTCTTTTGGTTGCCTCCTCAAGCGTGCAAGCACAACACCATTGGACGTGTGTGCCGGAAACAAGTCCATTCTTGCTTTCGCTGATTTGCAGTAACATATACGTAAAAATGCCTCTTTTCCTACTTAAAGAATCGGCTTTCCGGTGCGCTTTAACTCTATATACATCCACGCACACCAGCCCTTGTTTTTATTGGCCTATTGCGCTTACATGGTTAGGCCGCATTCAGAGGCCGGCCGAGCATACTCGAATAGCACATGACGTCAAAGCGCCTTCTGTTACTGATAGCGTCTTAAAATAGGAGCGGCTCGCACAACGCGACCGCTCCTACTCCGTTATCCGGCTATTTGTTCCATAATACAGTGCATTCGGACTAACCCGAAGTCGATCATAACGCCCCAGGTTGTCTTGTCCTCGCCTTTCCCGGTGGTAAAGTAATGGCAGGTATATCCACCGTCGCCATAACCAGAACTGGACACAACTCCATAAGGAATGACCCCTGCACCGTGCTCAGTGTTAAGCGTCTGATGGCAGCAAACATTATACCAGTGCTCATTACAAAGAGGGCTGGGCACCTCAAACTCAATAGATTGATCCTGATAGTGCGCTTTATCGAAAATTCCGGCTTGTCCGCTGTCCACACCGACCTCGAAGTCTGCCTCATGTCTGTCCAGCAAGTCCAAGCCTGGGCAATCCTCATGGAAGGCAGCAAGGTATGCTACTCGCTCACCGCTTATTTCAGTATGGCATATTCCTATTTGGGCTGTCCAGGTGCCAAGTTGAGCATCTAAGATTTGACCCATACACCATGTTCCAGGTTCGTAGCTGGGGTCTGAAACAACCAGCACATTACTTGTTACCTCAAATGCGCCAATTTGAATCTGTTCCAAATTCATCACTTAACCCTCACTTTATGTTATTGATTTGATGTATCGCCAAGAATTGTGATGTTCTATATTGCACAATTGCTGCCTGTTTACGACCAGCTTTCATCACTGCGCCTTTTTACAAAATCACGTAAGAGCTGCAGGGCTTCATCGGCCCGCTCTTTATAATACTCAGCGTCTTCCTGATCAGCCTCACCAGAACGGACTAAGGATTTGCAGTCAGTATACTCGCAATAGTTGGTCAAAAACTCGATTAAATGTTTATTAATCGTACCAAAGTCCCTGCAAGCATCAATATAACCAGCTAATGCATATACATTTATGCTTGGCGGTGGACATTTTGCAATTAAGTTTGATATTTCACGGAAAAGGTCGCTTTCATGCCTTGTCATATAGGGATCTTCCTTGCTACTCAGTTTCGCCGCAGCTCTGAACGAAGCTGTCATAGTAGACAGTATCCTCTCGCTCAGCGCAGTAAACGCCGATACACAGTTCATGGCCAGGCTCCTTACCTGGGTTGTACTCAACAAAGCATACCTGGTCTTTGATGCCGCCGTCAGAAACCAGGTCAATGTTGATGCATGGATAAGTTGTTTCCGCACCTTGATAGACAGCAACCTGAAGCGCGGCCCCATTGGGAAGCACCAAAGGGCAGGCTGTGGGATTCGCCGTTGGGTGGCCTTTACTGGACTCGAAGGTGATTTCCGTAAAGCCGATACTTGCGCACAGATAATGCTTACCTTCTAACTGGACAACATCGCCCACCGAAAGGCTGCGGCCGCAGTATCCGGCAGGGTGTTTGGTATTAAAAATGCTAAACACATGCTCCAGGAGACTGTACGTGCGCTGCTCCCTGTCCTCGGGAAGATGCGCCGGACACTCAACCTCGCCATTGAAGGCCACCAGATAATATTCCGCTGGCACCCGCTCTTGGAACGTGTGATTGAAGTCAAGCATCTTCTGATAAAGTCCACGCTCCATCAAAGACGCGAAGGGAGCCTGGAAAATTGTGATATGTACTGTTTTCTGTTTGTCCATTTGAAATTCCTCCTGATTGTTATGTGTTAGCGTCTTTTTCAAGGGCACATTTTTTGATCCAGCTATAGGAGCAGTTTGGCCACTGGCCAATCGCACACTGAATACAGTTGGTCTGCGCACAGTGTTCTTCCATGCAGACGCGGCAAATAGAAGCGCCCACATAGTCGCTACTGGTTATGAAATAGGATTCGGAGCCGTCTCCCTTCTTCATAATCAGCCAGCTGCCACACCGTTCGCAGCTTTGCTCCGACCACTGAACCGGCGTAGCCTTATCGTATTCGATGGGCTCGCCGCAATGAGGACAAAACTTCCAGATTGGCTTGTTTTCCTCACCTTTGATAGGATGCGGGCTTGTAATGCTGGCACCACACTTTCCACACCAATATCGAGATAAAATATTGGGGCGTTCTTGTGTCACCTTGGGAATCACTTTTTTGAACCCTCCTTTACAATAGGGGCAGGGCCTATCTTACACATTTCACAGATGCCGATGAATCTTTGCTCAATATCTTGCCAGTAACGACGTAATATAGGATGTAAATGTGAGTAATTGATACGCGCCAGAGTCATATCACTTGTGGCTCTGGAATCATGCACCCGAAATACAGTTTCCCGGATGTGCTTTCCGCAGATCGTGGTATAAGCTGTGATATAGCCAGCGTAGGGACCTTGCGTATGATATTCCAGGTCATTTACCTGAATGTTGCCGTCTATATGAATTGTATATGGGATTTTCAAAGCATCTCACAAGCTTTCTATATCCATCGGCACCACTTGCCCGCATCTCTCAGGGCCATTTATACAGGGGTTCTTGCAATTGCCGCTCCGTCTGTAGCCGCAGTCAGTGCAGCAGAAACTACCGCGCCGCCGGTCACAATTGAAAATTTTGCAGCGCCGGGGAACAAGTTTTTGCAACTCAGTCATTGCAGTTCCCCTCCTCAGCCAAGGTGCCCTTCGCTTCCTGCTCAAGCTGCCTTTGATATTCCCGCTCCAAGTCCTTGTCCGGTGTGTAGCGATGAAGATTGCTGTTGACATATTCGCTTGCGTAATGCAGCAGCAGGCCGCACAGCTCGCCCATAATTTTAGCGGCCTCCGCATCCCTTTTTAGGGTTTTCAGAGTGCCAACATGGAGCCTGAACCGGCCGGATTCATCAAATTTACCCGCCAGATAGCAGTCGATGTAGATGCCTTCACAGCCATAATTGAGAATGGGCTGGAAGTCGAACTCATATGCGGTGAGCTTCACCTTGTCGTGGATGGAGTCTTCATGCTCACAAGGCAGGACATAATCCAGAATGCTCTCAGCTTTGGCAAACTCGCCAGCTTCCTTTACCATGCGGATCACACTGCAGAGCAGACTTCCGCCAGTATCCCGCAGAACCTCCGTGTGTTTCTGCGGAGGGAATGTTTTTTCCAGCCAAAGCCTGGCCTGCCCCCGGTCATAGTCATGAAACAGTTCCAAAAACTTCTTGCTACGCTGGAACTGGGATGATTTGTCCCGTCGGCGGTAAAACTCGTTGCGCTCGTCACAGGTGCCATAGTAGTCAATGTGCTCTGAGGTTTTGGCGTAGGGGTGGGCGGTCTGCATAGTGTCATAGATAGCTTGGAAAAGATCGTCCCCGGAAAGTCCCTTCGGGATTGGGATCAACTCTTCCAAATCTCCGTAACAAGCCTTGCAACGGCCAGCCAGTACGATACCGGCGCACTCACTGAGTCTTGAATAATGTGACTTCCAGGTATTAGGGATAAAATTTGCATCGTAGAAATTGGCGGCGGCGTTGGTGTTTCCTGCCATGTGCTGGCAGCATTTGCAGTATAAATATACCATTGATTAATCTCCTTTTTCATTGGACTAAACTTGTTGCAGTTTTTGGGCTTCTTCCAATCGAAATAGTTTTGATCATCATCCCCTATCTATAAAATTTTCGCCTGCATCCCGCAGGCGGAGTTATATATAAAAAAGCGCATGGGCAATTTGCTCATGCGCTTTGAAGCCACTTAGGCTTCCGAACCTCTATTTCCCGAAACTGAACAAGAAAAAAGCGCCCAAAGGCCAATCGGTCTTTGGACGCTGTGTAACACGGAAACTGAACCCACCGGCGGCAGGTCACGGATACTGTATGCATATATTATATCTGATGTCACTGGAAAAGGCAAGAGGTGCGCCAAATAATTTACTGGTAGATGCGCCAAATAATTTACTGGTAGATTGAAGTGTACACCACATAGATGCCAATGATACAGCCTAGGCTATGTCTGATCCTCCAGTATAAGGCTAGCTGTGGACTCCAGTGGGTACCCTAAAAGGAGGCCTGTTGCCATTAATTCCACATCAGAAATACAGTGGAAATAGCACATCGGCTTTCCAGTTGCAAATTGTGCCAGTTCTATGCTGCCAAGGTAGAACAGTATCCTCTTGTCCTGTGCGGAGAACATAATGCCCATTCGTTTGTAGTCCTCCAGGACCTGTTCCAAATTAAAGTAGTCTTTCAGCTGGCCGCGCCTGCAAATATAGATTGGGAAGGACCTATCGTTCGTCACTATTTCTTTCCCGGCCAAACAAGTATCTGGGAGCGTGGACCTGATCTCCTCTAAATGGGCTTCTGCCTTTTCAATGTCAGCAGGTGATTGAAGCCCAATAGTGGAGCCTGCATAAAGCTTCTTTCCTTCCTGCACTGCCGTCAGGAGGTAGCCTTTATCATAGGCCCACCCATTACAACAATTCAAATTTTCCCAAGACAGGAATGGTGATGCTACGGATAGTTTCACGTTGGGATATGTGTAGCGTCTGAGAGTGTAGGCACGTTTACCAGTTTTAGTTTGGACCTTTACCGTACACTGCCCTTTGCTCACTTCTTTATTGAACTGGATGCCCAAACTGCTCTGGAGTAAAAGCTGTTTCATTAAACTCTCTCAACTTTTCCTCTATCAAATTCCACTGCTATTCTCAATTTCCAAATAACCAGAAAAGACTTGATGCTCACCGGCAAGTAACCTAGAAAAAACTGCGAATCAGCCAGTTAAAAGCCCTTAGAGACCTATTGCTCAAGTTTTCGGAGAATTGCCTCAGCAAAAAAGCCCCTTGCAAGGGGCTTTTGGGGCTTATGGTACAATACGCAATTCAAACACCAATCGCTCTCTTTTGTCAAGCTCGCCTATCTTATATAACAGATCATCCTTTGTCAGCTTCAGTACTTTCCGTATCCGTATACTGGTAGGCTTGGACAACCCCGCCTCTTTCCAGTACTGAACCCGATATTCATCTTGATCGTCGCCTCGGTTTGTACCTGTCATCTTGTAGGCGATGAGAAAAACATGATTATTCCAAATCAGGACCGGGCGCTCCTTTACCTCGTCGCTCTCCTCAAACTTGACTTTGGCCTGCCAGATTTCATACCTCTCCATCGTCCCATTCCTTCGGCAGCACAAGGACACCATCGCCGTCACGGTAGCCAATAAAGTCACTCTCTTTAAATTGCTTCGTTGCCGGGGCCAGTATTTCGACTTCAGAAAAATAATCCTGAATCACTGGCAGAGGGATTTCAATATGGGCGTGGTTCGCCTGATACACTTGGTCCCACGGGGATCCAATAACGTGTGTCATATTCCGCAGGGCACTCGCTGTATACTTCCCGTACTTGCGAGCAACGCCGAACAGAACCTCTTCCGCTTCCGGTTTCATATCCAAAACCATGCTGGCATCATAGCCCTTGATAGGCTGGTCTCCATATCCCTTGTAAGCTGAGTAGACCGCCGGGATAACAGGGCCGTGATCCCACGCCTCTATACCATCATCAAACAACGGCTTTCCGTATTCTCTCAAGTAGTGTCCTTGGGCGAAATACAGCAGCTTGTTTATCTTCATATTCGTTAAGTCGTCAAAGGCGTCGCCCATGATATAGAGCATATAGTTAGCAACCGTTCTCGCTTCCATCTGAAACAAGCACCCCCTCTGATTCATATTCTAATTCATCTACCAGAAAGACCGATGCTCCCGCCATAGGAACCTCCGTTTTCTTCTTTTATTTATTTTATCAGATTTCTGCTGGATATGCAATCAGATTATGGAGCAGATATATGTCCCCAATTATAACACTGCGATCAAGGTCGTTCCGCCTTAGTAACCTTGTGACTTACAACAGGTTCGCCTTTTCTTTCATCTTTTCCCGGGTTGGATTGGTATAAAGCAATGTTGTATGGATATTAGAGTGTCCGGCCTGATTGGCCACCTCATTGATACTGTAGCCAGCCTCAATGGCAGCAGAGCAGAAAAAATGACGAAGGGTATGGGGTGTAATGGTGTCCGAATAAGCATTGAAAATTCGGTTGACCTGCCCACGGCTTAACGCTCCACCTTTTCGGCTTAAAAACAAGTAGGGACTGTCGGTGTCTGGACGCTCTTGCAAATACTCTCGGATAGCCACAACCACTTTATCGCCAATGAACACAACTCGCATTTTACCGCCTTTACCATGCTGCACAGTGATTTCTCGGGCTGCCAAATCTATATCCCCCAAACGCAGATTCAATGCCTCACTGATCCTGAGTCCGGCGTAGGCCAATACAGTGACAATCGCATAATCCCGTAGCCCCCGCTCAACCAGCATCTGCTGGCGGAGCGTCTCCACCTGCTCCCGGTTGACAGTGCTGGGGTTGGCATAGGCTGTCTGCACCCTTAAATAGTCTCGTTTGCTTAAAACCAGCTCAGTTTGGCAGCCGGTTTCTATCAAAAATTCGTTTAATGCCTGCAACGCAGCGAGTTTTGTGTTCACGGATCGGTTACTCAATTCTCGGATTGTCCGTAGATAAGTAACGTAGCTCAGAGCATCTTGGCGAGAAAGTTGCTTTGGGAGCTGCCCGCGAATCCCTTGATGCCAAAGCAAAAATCCTTTTACGGCAAGGCAGTATGATTTTACCGTGTTCTCTGCCTTCCCACTTTCTATCAAGTATCTGCGAAAACCGGCCAGCAATGGTAGCACCACCCATCTTTACTGTGATGCCTTTATTACACGATGAAAATAGTAGCAATACAACCATACATAAGCGAACAGTGCTGCTTTGGTAGAGCAGAAGAATAATACAGCTCTCGATTTATTTTAAATTTTTAGGGGAATGGTGTCCAAAAAACACGGTGTTGTACGTTATATATATATAGGGGATGTAATTGGGAATATAGTTTTCAGTTCAGAAAAAAGCCGGATAAAAATTATCATGATAAAATCAAACTAATGATTAGTACGATTATTATACTTTTGTTGCCCGAAGCAGGTATTCCACCTTTAATCCAATCTTTAATAAATACGTAATAGTACTTATTGAACAAACAGGTGGAAATATTTTGCATATATTGTGAATATACGAAGGAAGTGATGGCCTATGATTGTTTAGTGCCCACAAGGAATTCAATGGTTGATTATACCCATGGAAGATGTATGTAAACAAGCAAGGCGATAGGATTATTTTGAAAGGAGATTTTTATGGTTAAAACATCATTAAAGACCAGCACTAAAAAGGTCATAGCTCTTTTGCTTGTCGTTATAATGACATTATCATTAGGTGTAACTGCATATGCCGCCGAACCCACTAATTATGATGACTATATTAAGGTCACTGATGAAATCGTTGAAAGCATTGTTGTTGAATGGGCAGAATATGTTTCTCCAGGACGCTCATTCGATGTGTCAGCCATTTATGACTACTACGATCAAAATGACCAACTGATTGGTTATTCTGTTAGTGTGACAAGCAACGGCATTCCTTATGGGTATGTTCTCCTTGATTTCTTTCGGGAGAACATGATTTCTGAATTTGTCATTGAAGAAAATGTCGTAAATATCTGTGAAACTGCGCTTGCTGAGTTGCAGAGTAATACCAGGGTCAACGATCTAAACGGTCGAAATGCTGATATGTCGAGTGTTAAACTCCACAAGTGCTTACCGCTTACTCCTGCTGTTTCTGTTGAAGTCGGTGGAACTGAACTATATGCAATTGGCGATGAGATTACATCTCGGGATGAATACAAGTCATTGAGTTCGTCCATTGGTGTATCTGTAATCAACCAGTCTGCAATCGCCGATTCTATTGATAATCCCCCGGCAATTTACGATCCAAACTCTGAAAACGAAACTACTTATGGTCATTGTGGAGATGTCATGCTCAGGTCGATCCCAACGGGATATACTGCTGTTGATGCAGACACGCGACTGAAGAGTCCAAAGTCTTTTTCTCAATCTTGGGCAGAGAACAACACTGGCTCCTATGCCTGTGCGATCATAGCAGCCTTAAACATCATGTATCAGAATAGCTGCCTGCTCGACAATGATTCGGTGAAAACATATGACTGGTTGTGGGATGAAACAGGAACAAAAGAAACTACTTCGAGTAAAAATGACACAAGCAGTGATATCGTATATGGTTCAACAACGATTGGAAAAATCGCACCAGCAATTGTGAAACTTGCAAAGCAATTAGGAAAGTCGAATAGTTCTTATACATCTGTTTCCAATCCCACATACCAAACCTATAAAAGTGCTGTTAAAACAGGCAAGAGCGGTGTTTTGGAGTTTGGAGTTACGGTGAAAACAGATAGTGGCACCGAACGTCAGGGACATTCTGTTTCTGTTGTTGGGTTCCGTTCGGATAAGGATTCAAGTTCTACTATTCATCAGTATATAATTGTTGCAGATGGCTGGGGTTCGTTCAGATATATGGAACTGTCCGCAATCGACTTTACAGATAAAGCTGGTGCTACAATTTCTATTGGCTGACCTGTGGAGGAGGAAAAAGGATGAAAGGATTCTTGTGCTTAATGTTATCAACACTGTTCTTAGTAACCGTTGGTTGTTCAGGATGTTCAGATAGTTCTGATGACCAAGCAAACAAACAGGAACAAGGTTCGCACTTGCTTTCCCTCAATATCAAAGTAAGTGAAATGGTAGAAGATGAAGATAACCTTTTCTTGGTTGAAGCCCTTGAAAACTACAAGGATGAAATCAGCAAAGGTGATATCATCTCTGTTGTTGCGGATTCTACTGAAGTTTCAGATATTTTGGAAACCTATCAAGAACACAACAGTTTTCGGATGTACTTCCCCAAAATTGACTATTCTTCGGATGGAATAAGTGTTACTTGTTTGGATGTTGTTCAGTATGATTCAAGGGGTGAAATCATCCAACAGATAGAGTGATGATGGTATGAAGGGGATCAGTGCTGTACCAGATATCCTTTTCATTTGGCGCTACCGCAGTACTCACAGCAGCACAGTCCTTTACTTTTTTCTTCTTCCGTAAGTATCTGTTCACCTGTACGGTTCAAGGGGATATAAAAGTGGACGACCCTCCGGTCCGCATACGAATCGGGCGGCAATTCTGCCGCCCGATTTTTGTTTTGTTAATTCAGAATAAAAGCTTCTTCCTTTGAGGTAAAAAGCCAGCTCGCCAGAACTTTTATTCCCCCACCGCCATTGACAAACTATATAGTATATAGCCCCTCGGAAAACTTTCAGACTTTGGCCTTTCGGACATAACGATTCGATTCAATCAGAAAAGCAACATTGTTTACACCATACTTGCCCGTCATCTATATCCACCGCCTTACTTCCTACAATGGTGTCAAATTAGGCTCTTCCATCATACCATACAAAAATTACTTTTTCCAGATATGGGTTGTCTTTTTGGAAAAAATACGTCTCACGTGAGTAATGTCATTAAGTGAGAAATCAGGAAAAACAGCATTAAAAAGATTGGGAAAAGGCCTGATCAATCAGAAAAATATGCGGTGTCCCCTTGAAAAATGAGCTTTCTTTTCAGGGGGGCGCACATGATATACACGCCGAAGCTCATACGGGGGATTCTGCATTCGATGATTCGGAAAATGGGGGGAAGCATCCCGAACCGTACGTCAGGCAACTGGACCGAGACTCCACCCGTCCCCGGACGCTGACTTTTGAAACAGTCCTGTCATTGCTGCTGACCATGAGTGAAAACAGCATCGGGAAGGTGGTGTTGATCGGACGGTTTCAAAAAGCCAGCCAGCCCAAAAGAGAGCCGCAGTGCAAAATCGAATCAGCACTGCGGCTCATAAAAGCTATGTTTAGGCAAGGCTCAGACACATTGGCCGGGAGCAGCGGCCCAGCCCTCCACGAGATGATCAGCTTTGTATGCAATTTAAACACAACATAAGTTATCTTATGTTGCTTTTGGACAGGATGGCGGCCGATGTGTCTTTTTTCACATCGGCCGCGCATAATTCTACTATTCTGAATATGAGAACGTGGGCAATTAGTTGTATCCTTAGATGTTACGTTTGTATTAAAGTGTTGAATCACATAGTCCGTAACAAAGTAGGCCTTAAATCAGTACACAATCGCAATTGTGCTGGTTCCTTAACTCGCTGCGCTAATCAGGTACTATTTGGGGGAGAACTTAATAGGTTACTGTACAGAAGCCAACAGTTTCCACCGCTGTTCCTGTACCAATTTTTTTGTTGCCAGTCCAAAAAGAAGAGTAATATACATCATAGCTGTATATATCATAGAGCGGAATTGCTTTAACATTAACAGTTTCACCTGGCTCAAGATCCACTTCAGTGCTGTCTGACATGGACCATTCTGCTGTCACATCAAATCCAACCGCTGCAGAGATAGAAGCAACTTCAACATCAATCCCTGATTCTACTGAAAGGGAATATGTATTGGAGACTGTGCCTGTCAATGTAATGCTTTTTGTAATAGGTTTATTTAAACGGTTTGTTGCAGAATTTCTGCAAATCTCTTTCGTACCACAAGCTTCCCTGGGACCTGAAATATTTTCAATTGTAATTGATGCCTGTGGAGATGGATAAGATTCTTCACTTTGATTAATTGCTACATATTTTGCGGATTTAATACTCGAAGCATCAATCCCCCATGCAGCAGACAGTTCCTCGAAATTGAGAATATCGTAAGTTACGGTGCCGTCTGCATTTACTGTGGCAGTATCATAATCAAGTTCCATATCAATCACGATAAACTGCGGTTCCTCATTCGGCAGTTCACTGGCAAAGGATGCGGTGGCCATAGAGAAGATCATCATAATGCTTAAAAGAGCAGAAATTATTTTTTTCATTTTGTTTCTCCTTTATTTTTTCTAATTTCAGAGATAAATGCCCAGCAAGCTAAAACCAAGTTGCATAAAAAAACCACACAGCACCCCATTATTAAGGTTTCAAAATTTAATGTATAGTCTTGAACTGTGTAGTATTTATCTACCGAGAATTGCGTTGCCATTTTTCCCAAAACAGGAAAAGTCTGTTCAAGTATCATACATATATAGATGGCTATCAATGAGATGCCTCCCAAGATAGAACAGACTATAAATAGTGCTTTTCTAATTGATATCACCTCAACTTAATAAACACAACATAGTTACGGCTACGCAGCAAAATTGAAGAAGTAAGATTAGCGGTTATTCTTTCGTCTTTAGAAGTTTTACACAATGTTCGTAAGAGATATGACACCGCAAATGATTAGAATAATTCCTACAATCAAACAAGTTACTGCTTTTTTCTTTTGATCTACATCATGTCCCCTGGCTTGTAATACTTTGTCTATACCGAAACCAATACATAATAAAGCAAGTCCTTTTATTGACCCAGCAATACTCCCCCCAATCAAAGCTAAAAGAACCGCAACAAAGGTAGAGTTTCTCATAAACATTTTCATCTCCTCAAATTTACGTCCACATGGCGTCCCATTTATATTTTTACATAAATGGGACGCCATTCTGCAGTTCTTTTTTACGCAATCAAACGATGGCTTCTTTGGACAAATTACTTGTCGTAGTGATAGTTATCTGTATGGTTTAAGACATCGCTATATGACAGAGCGCAATTGTTATAAGTAGAACATACTACTCCAACAGCAATGGCAGCAGAGGCGCTCCATTTTCCTGCTGCTTTGATAGACGCAATCGCCTCAGCAGTCAAAACGCCACCTGTAGTAATGGCCGCATAAGAAGCGATAGCCGCTTTGACAATATTAAATCCAGCCATGCCAATCAGGGGGATAGCGGCCCACTCAGCGCTGTTTAGCGCATCAACATCGTCTTTCCAAGTGCGAAGGTACTCCGCATTGGAACTGTTTTCATAGCACCTGAAGTAATACTGGCCAAAAAAGTCCTGAGACGGGCGTTCCAAGTTCCATTCTCTTGGGTTGGTAGTCCAGATATCATATTCAAAATTCAAAAAGGTATCTTGATGAATGTCGGCACCAAACACAAGGGGAGTTGCCGAAGTTTCTTCTGCATAAGATACCACAGGGCCATAGGTAATCTCGCCTGTCACCGTATTTTCAAGGATTGCCTGGACGGTTTGGTTTTCCTCGTTGATAACCGTGGTATAGGTAATGTTGCCCTCAGGTTCAGCCGCGAAGGCCGGAGCAGCCAGGGAAAAAATGAGGGACAGGGAAAGAATTGCGCTCAAAAATTTCTTGAACATAGCTAAAGTCTCCTTTTTTTATTACTTTGGGATTTTATGGGACTGGGAACACTATTTGACTACATTTCTGCTCTGCATTGGAATCACCGCTTTCATGTGAATTTTGCTCCTGCAAGAACTATAGTAGACTAAAGTGCGTAATCTGCAAATAATTTCGGTTCCAGTAGTTGGGAAATGTGTATTGAATTGCAATACTATGTGGCATTACCAACTATTATTCACGTAAGCGCAAACTATCCTAACATTTTGTGTCAGGTAAAGTAGAGAGAAAATGCAATAGAAACCAATAAAGTGCCATGTACTCGGATAGTACATGGCACTACTTGTAGCGGGACAGATTTGGGAGGATACGAAATGGAGCGTGGCCTGCAAAGGGTAAATCATCAGGGGCATCTGGCGGAGAGGAGCCAGCGAGTGGAAGCGTATCGGAGGAGACCCTGTTGCAGTACTGGAAACAGCATATAAAAGCTTTGAACTTTAAGATTTTTTAAGCCCGGTGTAAAATCTTGTGTAAGCGAAATTCGACAAAGTCAAGAAGAGGTGCGCTGAAAAGTTCACAGGTGGGGGGCTGAATCCCTTGGCCGCTGGGGGTCCCGGCGTGCGGGGCGGTATGCACGCCGCAGGTGTGAATGCCGGCCCGTCTGCCGGGACATTCTACAGCCAGGGATCAGCCGACAGCGCGGCCGGAGAACATGATCTCCAGCTGGCTGAGCACCAGGTCCCAGTTCTGACATCTGGTACGCCAGCGCTTCGTAATACGCTGAGAGGCCAGGTAGAGCATCCTGCGCAGGGAATCATCGTTGGTAAAGCTGGGTTTGTTTTTCGTAATCTGCCGGAATTGGCGGTTGAGGCCTTCGATGATATTCGTCGTATATATGATTTTACGAACCTCGGGCGGATATTCATAGAAGGTGCTCAGGACTTCCCAATTTTCCTCCCAGCTTTTCACGCAGGAGGGGTACTGCTTTCTCCATTTCTCCGAGAACCGAAGCAGGTTTTCTTCCGCCTCATCCAGCGTGACGGAGGTATAGATTTTCTTCAGGTCAGCTACCACCTGCTTGACGTCCTTCCAACTGACAAAACAGGTGGAGGAGCGAATCTGATGGACGATGCAGCGCTGCAGACGGCTCTGGGGATACACCGCACGGATGGCTTCCATCATCCCGCACAGGCCGTCCGTGCAGAACAGATATACATCCATAACTCCTCTGCTTTTGAGGTCATTCAACACATTCAGCCAGAATTTGCTGCTCTCATGCTCTCCGATCCATACTCCGAGGATGTCTTTCCGGCCATCCATGGCGATCCCCAGAACCACGTACCTAGATAATACTTTCTGCACTGGAATCACCTCTTTTTACCAGATTACGGCCATAGTAGCTCGAAAAAAACAATCTGAAAATAGTCTTTGCACCAGTGGTTGAAAAATGTGTATTGAGTTGCAAAACTATATAGAGTTTACAAAATAATTCGTTTCTGGATACAAAGAATTCTGCATCTGGAGCAATATACCATGAAAAATGAATTGAGGTATGCTATGTTTCTTTTAATTTGTTAACTAAATGCAGATTGTATATGGAGGTACCCAGGTAAATGTTATATAATTCTCATTCAATCCCATTAGATATAACTCTCCATGATTTTTTAACAAAGGTCTTATGGACTGAAGAGCATTTATCGCCTATACAGCACTCACTGTCAATTGAGATACTAGAAAAATTTCAAGCTGCAGGGTGCAGTTACTATGATCTCTTATCTGTAGTGGCCTCAGTCGATTCTTTCTCTGAAGACGAGTTAGAGACTTTAATATCCCTCAGCCCCAATCCCAAAGCCTGTCTTTGTGTAAATCAAAAAAATATTCGGGAATGTATTCCAAGGTGGACAGCCTCAAAATATCACTCCGCTCCAATAGTTAAAGTAGTCGTGGAGATGCAAACCCTCTTGACTGGAAGCGATAGTGGTATTACAGTATTCAATAGCAACTTAAATCCGCACGATAAGCGGGCTGTCAATGATCAATACATATTGCTCATTTCAAAGGAACATCGTATCCTTGTGGACATCAATCGAAAAACCACGATTAGTTTCACCCCCAACTGATAGGAGGTATTGACAATGCTACGAATAGCGTTGTGTGATGATGATCTGGCATTCATGCATGACTTGCACCAAAAGATAGTAAAATGCTACCAGGAAACCAATTTCAGTGAGAATGTCTCCATAACTGAGTTTTCTGATAGCGTCTACCTCTCGCGTACGATAAGCAGTGGCAACAGTTTTGATCTGCTCTTTGTAGATATTGAAATGCCCCAGTTGAATGGGCTGGAACTTGCTCAACATATCCGGACTCATTTGCCGGCAGCTTTAATTGTCTTCCTGACATCTCACAGTGAATTTTCCCTAGAGGGCTATAAATTTGGTGCGCTGCGCTATATACCTAAACTTGATCTGGCCCGGCGGTTACCAGAGGCATTGACGGCTGCACAAGCGGAGTTCTCAAAACTGGAAAGTAAGTTCCTGACCGTGCGGCATTATAACGATGTAATGCGAATCCCATACCAAGAGATCGTCTACGTCCGCCATGTGCTCAGAGCATCCCAGATTATTACCCTGGATCTGGGGATCGTCAAAGATAGCAGAGGACTAAAAGCGATTCATGAGCAGCTTGGCGATGAAAGATTCATTTATATTGACCGCAGCACTTTTGTCAACCTCGACCATGTCCGCCAGATTAAAGGAAATGAGGTCATTCTGCGCAATCTGGAGCGCCTACCCATCAGCCGCCAGCTGTTGGTCAAAGTGAAGTACACCATCAACTGCTTATGGGGGGACGAATAATGGAACCGTTCCGCATACTTGAATGGGTAGCTACCTTTGTGGAGAGCATCGTTATACTCAGCACGATAGCTGCCGCATCTGAAAAGCGCCAGCAGGATTTGCGGCATTACTGCCTACTTGTACTGTCTGCAGTAAGCCTCACTGTTCTAACTGGATTCATGAATTCCATTTCGGCGTTTTCATTTCTTACTCCCTTGATTGCAATGTGCTTCATAGTCCTAGTCCTGTCATATATTCTTTCTGATGGGACTTTATTAGTCCGAAGCATGACCTGCATAATGGCATATTTCGTGGTTGTGACCATGGGTTACATTTTCTGTGCCTTGTTTGGCCTGCTCAATGGCTGGTCAGAGGATACATTTTCTATTCTGATAACACCTGGAATACCGAGGGCCATTTTCCTTGCCGTTGATAAGTCCGCAGATATCATCCTCTACTTTCTTGTTCAAGGGGTTTTACCTAAAATATGCTCACTAAAAAGACGATTTCAGTTGGCGCTTCTCTTTATATGCTCCATTGCTTATGTCAGTGTGCAATATCTGTTCAGCACATTTTTATACTCAAGCGTTACCATGCTACACTCAATAGTACTCATATCATGGGTCTATATCTTTTCCTTCTTAATAATCGTAGTTGTCTCCTTTATTCTGATTGCACGTTCTGAGCAGGAAAGGCAGACCCATATGTTGCTTAAAGCAACTAATCAGCTTTTAACTGACAACTATCAACAGCTCCACACCTATCAGCAAAATCATGCCAAGCAAATACATGACTTTAACCACCATCTCACTGCGCTCAAAGGCTTGGCCACCAGGAAGAAACATGAAGAGATATCGGATTATATTGACTCTCTGCTCTCTATTGCGTACCAAGAAACTGCGCTATGCCATAGCGGGAGTGATATAATAGATGCCATCATTAATCATAAGGCCGCCGAGGCGAAAAATCTTGGCATTATATTCGATTTTGCAGTACCCCCTCTCGTTCGGAGCAATATTGATCCTGTTGATATATGTGGCGTGTTGGCCAATCAAATTGACAATGCGTTTGATGCCTGCAAGCAGATACCGTCTCCAGGCCTTCGTGAAGTCAAAGTAATTATTAAGCAAGTGGAGAACTTTATGTTCTTCCGGGTTGAAAATACTGTGGAACATGATCCTTTCCAAAATAATAGTTCTTTGGCCAGTACAAAAAAAGATGTCTCCACTCAGCATGGCCTGGGCCTTAAAAATATAGGCGATATCGCAAATAAGTATAGCGGGTTCCTACGAAATGAGTTTAGGGATGGCCGCTTTATTTCAGTTGTATCACTCTGCTATGAACCGCTCGATACATAAAAACCTACCATTCAATCAATAATTCTTTTAGCTGATCCCCTCCTTGAGGTATAATCTATCTGCAAGGAGGGGACTTTATGTTGCATACATGCGCAGTCGGTTTTACAAGAATCTTGTATAGGCATTGCCATCTGCCCGCTAGCCATGCAGCCATTTATATCTATGGATCAGAATTGCTGTTTTCCACTGCACTAGCTACCTTTTCTATCCTCCTAACCTCATTTTTAGCGGGACGACTCTTCGCTGGCATCCTGTTTATATTAATATTTGTTAGCCTGCGTGTTTTCGTAGGCGGCTATCATGCGTCAACCTATAGGAACTGCTTTCTGTTGACAAACGTTGTTTTCTTGGCTGCCCTCACAGCATCTATACTGTTAGATAAACTGGGAGGCTCTATATTGACTTTGGGGCTGATACTGTCTATCTGTATTATTTGGATGTTGGCACCCATTTGTAACCCACACCACCCTCTATCTAAAGAGTCCTACCAAAAAAACAAATCGGTTGGACGAGTTCTTGTTTGCATCGAAGGTATGGCCTCAGTTGTTGCCGATTTATTACTAAGTCAGACGGGCATTGCTGTCCTGCCCATTGCCTCTACATCAATTATAGCGGTTGCTGTAATGATGATAATTTCTAAAATAAGCGAAAGGAGGGGAGCAGGTCTTGGCTGATTTTTGGCTTACGCTGGCATCTCTAATCGAGAACATTGCCAATTGGGGGGCAGGTGCCGCCTCTGCTGGTATGGGATATGAGCCCGAAGTTCCAAGCGAACTCAGGAAGTAACCTGCTATACAAGAGCGTTTTCCTGGCACAATCTAAAGTCTCTCCAAGGTGCTCACTAATCTCAAAAAAAACAGTTTTCATAGTCCCTTCAGTAATACGCAAAAGCACTTTCAAATTGCTGCTCCAAAGGGGCAATGTAATGAAAGTGCTTTTGTGATTTTTATAAATTAGATTTGGTGATGTGTTTTAGAATATCCGCAGCAATCAATATTGAGGATCCTGGTGGCAGGTCTCACGTTTGCTACAAAATACTCCGTGTAGACCATGGATTATTATTGAATTTCAAATTTCTGCATAATACGGGTGATCACTTTGATTTCCAGTCGCTGTTTGAGTTCAGGGTCAATGCCGGAATATGCCAGTCCATTTTCATCGTAAAACTCCCGTGTGGCCCTGATGTTTATGTATCCTCTAAAATGTTTCAGGACTGCTGAGAGTGCATCTGGGTCACCAGCCTTGGCGGCCATAATGGTTTCAAAGGGTAGCAGTTGGCTTTCGGGTATTCGGGAACGACCTTGTTTCCCCATAACTTCATCTCCTCAATTTAGATTTAAGTTCCGCTAAAGACTGTTTGCGGTGGCGCTGAATGCTGGAGCGCGCTTGACCAAGCAGAATACCAATTTCTCTGTCAGTAAACTCCAGGCAGTAGGCCAGTAACAGGATACTGTAAGTTTCAGCACCCATTTCAAGCAGGGCCTCCGCCAGCCGGTCGCTCTGGATCGAAACTGGGTATCCACATACATTGAAACGATACTGCTCTACTGGACAAAGGTTTCCGAACATCAAGTGATCCAGCCAGGCTTCAGACAAATCAGAAAAAGAAATCTCCCGGTTCGCACGCCGGGTCAGTTCACGCAGATAGTCACAGCGCTCACCGTCAATGACCTTTTTACAGAAAAACTCAAATTGGTATCGAATAGTGGTCTGTTGGGATAATGAGAGTTCCAAGATCTCACCTCCTCTCCTGCCCGCGGAGGCGGTTACTTGTCCCCTTTCCCGATGTGAAAAGTCTTATTTGCCCATTTCAATCAAAAATTTTCTTCTTCGTAATGGGTTTGTGCAGAGGTGGCATCCTTTTCGTATCGAAAAGGGGCTTTTTTTGTCGAAAAAGAAAAGGCGTGCATCCCCTTTCAATGAGGATGCACGCCCAATTAGGTAAAATTAATTTATAGAAATGAGAATGCAAGAGTCCCACTATAAGCACCATCCTTTCACCTTATTTAAAACCCGGCAAACTTCGAGTACTGCCATAGGCGAAATTATAAAGGTGAAAAGGGGCGGCAGAGGGGCAGGAGAGGGTGAGGATAGAGGGAGGTCCCGACAAAAAGCGACAAACGGCCGGATGCTCACTGCATCCGGCCGTTATGCAATATAATCAGTGCTGCCCAGAAAAACGATATCCAACACCGCGAACATTCTGGATATAGTCCCACTTAGGGGTCATCAATTTTTTCCGTAATGTTTTGATACAAGACTTAACTGATTCATCCACATTATAATCTGCTTCATTGCGCCAGACTGCATTATATATCTGCTCTCGACTGAGCACTTGGCCGCTCCGGCTCGCAAGATAGTAGAGAAGATCGAATTCCCTCCGTGTAAGATCCACTTCCGTCCCTTTAAGGATGACCTTCCTATAGGTGGGGTCTATTATCAGATCCATCTCAAAGGCCAGTGTGTAGCAGCCCTGTTCTTCAGTGTGAGAGTGGAGATAGATGTGCATGAGAGACTGTGCATTTGCTAAACATTCTTCCATATCGCAGGGCTTTTCCAGAACCGCGGTAGCTCCTGCTTGAAGCAACTTTACTCGGTCCGCGGTATTGCTGACTGGGGATAAGACCAATATCGGAATGGGTTTTGCCTGTCTCATTGTCTCCAACATTGCAATTTCATTTACATTTGTTAAAGAGACATCCATGATGACGATGCAGAACGGCTGCCGCATATATTCTGGCAGTATCTTCTCTGCGGGTAATGTATATTGGACATCAGTGGTTTCGTCCTGCAAAGCATCTTTGATTTCCCGACAGATATTAAGGTCATCGTCAACAACCAATACCTGCTTTTTCACTGCGGCACCTCCTATTGTCTTCGGAATGTTGAGGGTTACAAAAAAGCATACAGGGGCAGCCGTGCTGCCCCTGTATGTTCGCTGTCCAGCAGATCAAAGTGAACCGTAGTATAGGCTACAATTTCAAAATCTGTTGGGTCTCATATATCGCCCACACCAGATAACATGTTTCCCACCTCTTCCAAGCTGGCACATCTACTGCATATGCATCAGGAAATATCCGCCTGGAATGCGTTCTCTCTATTCTCTGATCTTATTGTACATGTATGGACCGCTTGGGGGCTGCAATGCACAAAACTTCTTTGGTGCATCACACAATCTATTGGATGCACATTAGCATAGATTCCCTGGCGGAGCACGTTCAATTTTGCAGGCCAACACATCAGCTTTCATAGTTTAGCAATCAAATTCCCAATATTTACTCGCAATTTACTCGCAAATAAACGGTAAGTATTGGTGTGGTCGAACTCTTGGTGGAACAGGCGTCTCAGCTTTGACATATTTAATCTAGGTAGGCGACAGCGGTTCAAACAGAGGAAACTCCATAGTAAAAGCGAAAGCCCCGTTGGCCATAGCGTCAATATGAATATCCTCTGTACAGAACAGCACAAACCAAAACAGGGATTCTTCTGAACCATAGAAGTTGACAAAGTGGAGACAGCTTAACTGCAGCGTACATTCAAAATGAGAGTAATCTATCAGCAAGCTGGCCTTGGCAATGAACTCCTTAGCAAAGTAGGCAAGAATGGAGAAGAGCTGTTTGCATATACGCAGTTTTGCCGGATTTAAAAACATGATACGTTCTTCACTATCGCTGATCGGTCTGCTTACCTTCCATCTGAGATAGGGGTCATGGTCCATCCCTAGGTCTGCACCCAGAAAGCAGCAGCGATCTCCAGGAGCTAGTACATATGTAAGAGAATGATAATAGTACATCTTTGCAACCACCTCTATCATTACCCGACGTCCGCAAGTGCATGGCAAGGATTCCCTATACTATATATATGTCGAAAGGAGGAGATTTGGGGACATCATATTTGTATTTTTTCTAATTCTTTCGTAAAGATAAAGGAGAAAATTATCGCAGACTGTCTCAAATCACGCGAATTGTTCCCATATATGGCTTTCATACTGCTTTAGTATATGGAAATGCTCATTATTTCTATAAGAATATAAAAGCAGGACTGGCAGACTGTTCAAATTATTTCTGTCAGACTATATAATTATTTCAAGAGGGAATTATGGAGGCCAATATGGATAAAAGGGATTTGCAAGCACTTACTGGCAGTAATTTGCAAAGATGCCGAAACAAAGCGAACCTCACACAAGAGCAAGTTGCGGAACAAGTAGGAATATCCACTTCATTTTATGCAAATCTGGAGCGAGGCAGCCGGTCAATGAGTATTCCTGTGCTCCTAGCGCTGGCTGAAGTCTTTCATGTAAGCGCAGATAGCATTCTTTATGAGGAAAGTTCAAAAATACACGTCAGAAGCATATGTAACCTATTGAGTGATATGCCGGAATCATTTATAATAGCAGCGGAGGGAGTGCTGTGTGCTTTGGTAGAGGGATTTTCACCTCGCCAAGAAAATGGGAAAAAATAGAAAAATAATCGAATCAGGGTGGTGAGACGATGGGTGGCTGCAACCCGCAAAACGATAGGATTGAGCAGTTGTATCACGAAATATATGATAAACTATATAGGTATGCAAAGAATGCTCTGAGCGACCCCTCAATTGCTGAAGAGGCCACACAGGATGTTTTCTGTATCGCGTGTGCAAAAAGTGACGAACTCTTGCAGAGCAATAACCCCCAAGGATGGTTGATGAAAACACTCAAATATGTGATCCAGAATATTAAACGTGAGCAGGCGAAAACAAGAAGGTTGGCAATTTTGTCACTGAACTCGGACGAATCGGATCTTTTGGCTACATATGATGAGGAAGATGTTGATATACTGTATGGGGATCTCGCACCCAGGGAAGACTTCCAGATATTCAAGTTAATAGCGCTTGAAAGGTACTCTATGAAACAGGCTGCTGACGAATTTGGCATTTCGATTGAAGCCTGTAAAAAACGATACCAACGCATCAAAAAGCATTTGCAGAAAAAATTTTCTCAAGAATGAAAAAACTGTCCCTTTTGAGGGTATTTCTGACATATACATAATAGAAAGGGGGGATCATTAGTGTCCGGACTCGATAGCGGGAATAGGAAAGACTATTCGAAATTTGATAGAATGAGTACGGAATCTTTAGAGGAGCTTCTGCGCCTGGATGCTGAACTACCCGATGGCGAGGGGTCCGATATTGATGAAATCTTATATATCTCGGAGGTGATCGCAAAACGAGAAGAAGAACATCCCACAGGCAGGTACTCAGAGATTGATGTCGAGGCGGCCTGGGAGACCTTCCAGACCAAGTATCGCCCATTTGTGACTGATGGACGATCTCTCTATGACTTCGATGACGATGAACCCGGCAGCACCGAAACAGCAAGTCCTGCTCCCGGCACTTCTTCCCCGCCTGGTAACAAGCACCTTTCTGCACGGGGTCGGCACCGTCTGCGCCGGGTGGTATCCTTTGCTGCGGCTGCCGCTATATTGCTAGGTCTCTTGACTGTTACCGCATACGCCATGGGCTATGACCTTTGGGCTGTGGTTGCACAGTGGACAAAGGATACGTTCACGTTTGTTTCTGCCTCAAAAGTCAATGATGCTGAAAATCCCAATACAGCAATTACTCTTGATGATGGAGAGTACGCAGATTTACAAACTGCATTGGACGCATATGAAATCACAACTCCTGTAGCCCCCAAATGGATACCGGACAGGTTTTCTTTGGATTCTGTTGTCGTGCGTGAAATTTCAAATAAACTTGTCTTTTATGCGTGCGGCAAAAATGGAGATAATGTAGTAGCGATTCAGATAAACCAATATAGTGCCCCAGTTGATATTAATTATACCAGTTGGCAGAAAGATAACGTTGAGATCACCACGTTAGAAGTTGAAAACTGCACATTTTACATGATGACAAATGCAGAAAGAAATAGTGCAGTTTGGACTAATGGCCCATTCGAATGCAGTATAAGTGGCGATGTCTCCACAGACGAACTTATCCAGATGATTGAATCAATTTTTAAATAGGAGTGCAGATTGTGAAAAAGTTTCTAAGATGCCTTTCTTTGGCTTTAGTATGTATGTTCCTTTTTAATATCACTGCTTCTGCGTCAAATTCGATTCTTCCTCAATCAAGTTCTTACATAATGGGAACTAGCGCAGATATTATTGCTGAAAGTAACGGGCACCTAATTATTTCCTTTTCAATAAGCAGTTATGGGAAAATGAGTGAAATTGGTGCTACTTCTATAGAGTTATATGAAAATACTGGAAGTTCAACAAAACGTGTAGCTACATATAATAGCACTAATCCAAGTTATTCTTACATAATGGGGAAAAATGAGGGGGTACATGCGGAAGAGGTTACATATGATGGCACCATTGGATACAAATATTATGCAAAAGTCCACTTGAAAGCATGTGATCAGTATGGCGGCGATTCGGTTACAACGATTTCGCCTACGGTAACCGCTATACGATAATAATTAAAGTGGTTTAAGTTCTTTCCTATACAATAATTAAACCAGCAGATTGCCTTTCAGAATCGAAAACGAAAGGTAATCTGCTGGTCTATTTTTATACTGGGTATTCCCACTTACACTGCTCTGGAAGTTCAATCCCAAAGTTACTGTGCCGCTCCAGGGATCGAGTGCCTTGCCTGATAAAAGTCCAGGTCTCCTGATAAGTACCCTGCACCGCAAACGATTCATCCCTCATAAACCGAATAAACGCATTAGGGTCATCCGCATACTGGAGGTCAAAGGCCCGGGAACAGGCTATTTTCTCTGCCTCGCTCAGATTGTTGCGTCCATGCAGCACATGATCCAGATTGCAGGAGAAATAGTAAAAGCTGTAGGGGATTCCTCCAATTTTTCCAATACTGGAAAGCCTGGCAATATTTCTGCTCTTCCGTGCGTTTCTGTCAAGGATATTCTCCGGCTCCGGTGTTAGAATCTGAGTATCGGTATAAAAGGGGTACTGCTTCCCCTCCAAAGCCTCCCTGACAACTGCGCTTTCCGGGATAAACGCACCGTCAGTATCAGTGAGATGGACAACCTTGCAAAAGTCACCGGGCCTGTAAATATTCCCCCGAAACCGTTTGATCTGCTCATTGACTGCAGCGACCATTTTATCCGGCCCTACAAAATCCTGGGTGAGCACATCACCATGCACAACCTGAAAACGCACAGTATCGGACGAAAAAATACGGCTTAGAACTGTGGATAAAGCGGTTTCGTCAGTCGGCCCTTCCACGATGAAGAGCATGATTTTCTTCCTGGCCATTACCTGTCCTCCACCTTATCCGCACTGGGAATCCCAATCTTGCGCATCGCGTGGGCAATCTCAATACTGTTCGTCTCTTGATATAGCTCCTCACCGTCGCTCCCCAAGGTAATATCCCGGAAGTAACGCAGGCGGAGATTATTACTCGGTTTAATGTTGGACGCACGCACATAGCGTCTTTCTGGATTTGTTGTTGTAAAAATGATCGAGCTGCTGTTCAGCATCTCCAGTGGGCGGAGATTGTGGGAGGTGAAGATCAATTGGCCCAGTCCTGAGTTTTGCATGACTTGCAGCAGCTCTCCCAGCAGATACTCATAAATACCGGAGTCCAATTCGTCAATGGCCAGCGTAATGCCAGGACTGTTATAGGCGCAGATAAAGAGGTGCAGAATGGAAATGATTTTTTTTATGCCTTCCGACTCATACTTCAAAGGCAGTCGGATGGCCTCATTGGTTTCAGGGTTTGATATGATCCGTACCAGCTGCGCCTGGATCCCGATGCCGCCATGTTCCGTAAACTCCTTGCCCAGAGGCGCAAGCTCGATTTCCATGCCAGGTATGACTTCACGCAACACCACATTGATAGTTTCAATAACTTCTTTGGCAATTAAAAACTCTGTAGCCGGAATAATTGCCGGCTGATCTAAGGGCAGTTCCAGTTGTCCGAGGGAACGATCCATCCGGTAAATCACAGGGAGTTTGGAGCCAAAAGAATTTAGATTGGCGCCCCGGTTGTTGATCACAAACAAGCTCGCCCCAGCAAAGTGACGGATCGCGGCCAGCATATGATACCATAAGGTGTGGCCGGAACCTTCCTGGAGCAAAGCAAAAAGCTCACTCGAAAAGAGAAACGACCGATGTTCTTTGGCGCACAGTCTCTTCGTGACCCGCAGTTCATCCAAAATCTGCGGGTCTTTGCTAAACAGCTCTCTCTTTTTAGTGTCCGGGGTAAGCAACACCTTTGTATCCGTGGAGCAACTCTCCATGATGGGATTCATCCTGGACCACTCACCGCTCTGGAATATAGACGCCTTCACAGATTCATTCAGATAATCCAGCCCCATCTGGGCAGAATATACCGCTCGGAATTTGTAGCCTTGGTCATCTTCTATACTGAACTCAAAGCTCAGTTCTGCTCTATCATGTCCTTTGGAAATGCAGTTTTCCAGGTGATCCCTGATAGGCACACCTGACAGCAGGCACTTTAAAACCTGCAAAACATCAATAAATGTCGTTTTGCCGGAGCCGTTTTGGCCATAAATCCCCAAGACGTCTGACTTCATTGAGAAAATATCCGACGCCATATTACAGGGAAAACGGATCTCACCAAAAGAAACGTTCCTGAAATGGCGAATTGTTGCTAATTGAATGCGAACCCTCACAGCAGATTCCTCCTTCCATCCAACCAATAACCTATAAATGATCAAATTCACAATATGCACAAAACCCAACCGATTTTGTTTTCCTATCAAAGACAAAGGCCTTAAATATCGGGCCTCATGTCTCCAATACACAGACATATTTGTGCAGTTTTCAGATTTGCTCATTTATAGCAATAACTCTATTATACCCTTTTGCCTAGTCATATTCAATAGAAATCGCAAAATAGTTATTTATTATTTCAAAAAGCAAATTTCTTCTGCTTGCTCAGAAAAAATTTTTTCGATATTTTGGTACAATTCTCAGGAGAAATATATTGATTTTATCACAGTAAAGGTGGTGTTGGCCCTGTTTATGGGACGGCACCGCTTTTTCTTAAAAATTTTTTCAAATTTCATGTCCCCAAACAGCCTCTTTTCGACATATGTATAGTAGATGGGGAAAGAGCGATATAACCCTATTCGGATTACTTATATAGGAGGGGGAACTCACTATGGAAGAAATTCTTGCCCGCTTACTGGTATTTCAAATTGTCATAGACCTGATCAGCGTGACCGTCGGCGCAGGACTCTGCTTTGGAGCATTGAAATGGCGCCGCGGCCTGTTGACAACAACTGCTATAGCCTGGGGCCTTTTCCTGGGCTTTATTGCTGCAATGTTCGTTGGTGAAGTACTTGGCGAGGCCGGTGCGATCATTTGCGTTTTGGTTGGACTGATTGGTCTTCCCATCCTGACCTACATATCCCCTACTGTAAACCGGTTTGTCTTGGGATTCCTGGTCAGCAGCAAACTGCTCTTCATGCTTACCACGGTTCTGGCTAAGGAGGGAACTATCGGACTGGAGGAAACCATTATGATCCCGTTAGCGGTTGGCACCATAGTCGGCATCGCGCTGATGGCCTGGACACAAATGCGCGTCAGCGCATTTGTGCTGGGATGCACCTTTGTTGGTGCCAGCCAGATTGCCCCTGTAATCTCAGAATGGATCAACCGTATTTTCTTTGCGGCTACCGGCGATATCAGCTATCTGTTTGATCCCATTGACCTGTTCTTTGCACTGTTCAAAATTGAACTGACAGACCATTGGATGCTAATTGCTATGATCGTGTTCATGATATGGGGTGGGTATAAGCAAATCAACAACTTGAAGAAGAACGGTATCCCCTTGGACACCCCCCTGATCGGGTTTGAGAGCCCGACCGGTCCAAATGGACGGATCTATACAAAAAGCGGTCACATAGATACTATGGAATAACCACGAGAAAACATTTGCTTTATATGCCATGGCATTATTTTTGTCATGCAGTAGCATGTAAAATACCGTGAAATCGGCGCACAGAAAAAATTTTTTAAATTTTTTCGAAATCAGGTGTCCAAAATCGACCAGTTCCAACGTTATAAATTATGAAGGAAAAGTGAGGGAGAGTTTCGGTTGCTGGCAGAACCGGGATTTTGCCAATAGCCCATACCCCCCAAAACCAACTTGATTAGCTATGGGGAGGATATCGCAGTGAAGAGGAAATGCTCACGTCTATACTCTTTCATTTTGGCCTGCTTCATGCTGATGACATGCGTACAAACGCAGGCCGCTGCCGCTAATCTGCCGCCCGGCACATCCAAAGCAGTTGTATTTCTGCTGGACGCCAGTAACAGCATGAACAGTAATGATCGGGAGCGGCTGGCAAAGGACAGCATTGCCCAGCTCATTTACAGCCTGCCATCCAATTACTACGTTGGCTTTGCCGCATACAATACCAGTGTTGTTTCCAGCATCGGGATGCAGGACAGCAATGCCCGAGAGCCGGTCATGGAGGCGGTTGACGCTGTTTCCTATACCGGCTATACCAACGCCGGGGCGGGCTTGACTACTGGCATGGAACTTCTGGATACAGTGGATGCCGCTGAAAAAACGGTTGTGATTTTGTCGGACGGCGAAATCATTATGAATAGTAACGATGCCACAGCGGAGTCCTCCAACCAGTTCCAGACCGCCGTCGAGGCTGCTCGGGCCGAAGGCGTCCGCATCCATGTCATTGGTCTGGGAGAGGATATGGCAGACGATGACAATACCATCTTCTCCGCAGCTACTCAGACAAACGGTGTCAACTACCATGCGCCGCAATCTACGGATATCCAAAATGTGATTGATTCCATCCTGCTGGATCAGCTTGGGGTTAAGAAAACCCGCGCCGCTATCATTGACACGGACGGCGGTACAGAAGACATTACTGTAACCATCCCCTCAGCCAATACCAGCCGGACACGCATTCTGCTGACCAGTGGAAGCCCCATCCAAAATTTGAAGGCAGACTTCAGCGCGGTAAATGGCTGGCAGTACAGCGGCTCCCGCTATACGTTGCTGGAGCTGGACCATCCGACAGATACCACAGTACATATCACATTCCAGGGCCGGGCCGGAGGTCAGGTAAAGGTTGATGTCATCTCTGAGTATGTACTGGCAGCACGGCTCACCGCTTCCTATACTGATTCTGAACCGGAGCTGCCGGAGGCGGAGTATTTACACAGAGCGGCCGATGTATCCGCCGCCTTCTATGATGCGGGGGACACTGACAGGCAGATGTTGACGGACCCGGTTTTCCAAGGGCTGTCGGTCCCAACGACAGCCGGAACTGATACTGTATCCTGCTATCTGAAGGATGGAGTTATCGCTTTCCATTGCACCGTGACAGCGGATACAAAACTCCCGGTTCAGTTTGATTTCACAAAGCTGGATACCAACCTGATTCTGGAGCAGCCGGTTACTGTAGAGCTGGAGGGGCCTCCAGCGGTGGAAAAGCCCCCTCTGGAGGATTACCGGCCGCAGATTATCGTAGGCTCCCTGATTTTGCTGGCACTGATCTCCTTGCTGATTATCTGGCTTGTATCCTGGCGAAAAAAGGCAAAGGTTGTGGTCCCACCGGCGGCCGCAGTCTCCGCTACTACCGCTGCACCAACATCCCAGACAGAAGAAACCAGTCGGTATGGGTATGTGGGACGCTTGAATATCTACATCACAAACACCCTCTCCGGCCATGATTTCCCGCCCCTTACCTATAACCTGTTCCGTATTCCAGGCGGGAAAAAGCTCTCACTCCAGGAGATTCTGGATAGCTGCGAGGTAGACGAGCCCTTCGAGGGGGCGGACAAAATCTTCTTCCAGCCTGGCGCCGGACATTGTCTGCTTCTGACCAACAATTCGGACTGCACGCTGATGCAGAACCGGGAGATTCTGATGAAGGGACACAGCTATCAAATCGGTCTCAACTCCAAGGTGGATATTACGTTCGAGGACGAACGAAGTGAAATCGCGCTTCAGTATAGAGATGTGAAGCCCTCTGACATGAGACTTCTGGCGGGAGAAACCCATTAACGTTCCGCCCGCTATGGTCTACATAATTAAATTAAAACAAAGGGATGTGATTACTTGAAGATCATCAGCCAGACCAACCGCACCCTTCTTCTGGAGGAGTTCAATCCGGAAAAGCTGGACTTGCTCACCATGATCGGCGATGTCAGAGGCGTTGACAGCCTCAGCGACGACAAAATCAAAGAAATCAACGAGGCCCTGCTGTGCCGGAGCTACGAGGAGTTCCAGGAGAAATTCGCGCCCTGCATCTACAGCTTCTACGACGCCAACACGCAGACCGTCCGGTACACCCTCAAGAAGCCGGAGAGCATCCCAGAGAACATGCTCACCGTGATCCCGCTGAGCCAGCAGAACGACTTCTTGAAAATGCTGTTCTCCCTGATGGAGTCCAAGAAGTCCCAAGGCGTCCTCAATGTGGACTTCGGATTTGAGCATCTGCTGGACATGATCTCCCCCAAGAAGGTAATGGAGGACATCCGGCAGGTCCGAAAGGAAATCCGCTACAACTATGGAAAGTACGCCGCCCTGGAGGAGGGCGACCCCGCCCGACTGGATGTAGGCGACAAGCTGAACGTCCTGTTCGAGTCCGCCAGCGACAACTACAACAATGTTCTGGCGATGCTGCCCCTGGCCATTGAGGACATCAAGACCCGCCTGCTCCTGGGCGCCGGTGATCAGGGCGTCAATCCCAATGAGATTGCCCTGGGTATGCTGACGATGGGTGACAACGGCGAGCTGAAGGTTCTGGAGGCTCCCAAACAGGAGACTACCGCCCTGGCCACCATTGACGACCATATCAACACCGGCTTGATTGCCGCTCTGGAGGAGGACTACCAGCAGGTCAACGAGTGCCCCACCGATTATGTAAAGGATCTGGTGGTGCGCACCTTCTGCCCCCTGCCCTCCACGATCCAGACCCATGTCGACGTGGAGCGGGAAGTTGCCAACTACAACTCCTACCTCCAGTTCTACAAGGAGGCCAAGGACGGCTTCATCAAGGTGGTCAAGCCTTTGGTGGAGAAAATGCTGGGCGTGAAAATGTTCTTCGACCAGTACAAGTGCCGGGTGAAGGGCATGGTTCCCACATTGCTGGTGGCAAATATCCGCCCGGAAATGCTGGCGAAGAGCACGAACCTCCCCACTCTCCACGCCTACTTGAACAGCACCAACGGGAAGAACACTTTCTCCGATACCGTCTGGTACGCCATCTTCCCAAATGTGTCCATCAATCCCAAGGAGGGCGCCAAGCTGCGCCGGGAGCGGTTTGCCGGGAATGTTCACAAGCAGAACGAGGATGTGAACAGTATTGAGACCTTGGCCACCCTGCTGGATGTGCTGAAAGACTACAAGGTGGAGACCTTCTTCTCCTTTGAGGGACGGGATGACACCACCTTCGACAATGTGGCTGCTGAAGGCATCCAAAAGTACATTGACCGCTGCGAGCCGCTGGTGGGACGGCCCTACAGTGAGTTTGCCATCCCCTGTATTCCCAACTTTACAGTCATTCCCAAGAACAAGTCTGGTGTGACCTTGGATAAGCTGATGACCATCAATGATGACAATGTGGCCCAGCTCTCCGACGCCAAGGAGGACATCATGCGGCTCTGGATCGAGGGCGTCTACATCGGCGCTTCCTACGTCGCTGCCGGGTTCCGCGCCGCTTGCCAGTGCCCCGACTACCTGCACGACCACTATCGGCGCAAGAAATATGACTCCGAGCTGCCCGGCGTGCGCTACGATGTTGAGTCCGGGGACCACGCCCTTTGGACCCGCACCACCATGCCCAAGGAAATCACCGGCTTCACCAACACGATCAAGGACCAGATCAACCGCCGGAACTTCGGCTGGGTCTTTGCTTCGGAAAGCGCCGCCCTGGAGGGCAGAAACATCACGGATATTACCATCTACAAGGCCCGCAACCTGCTCTACGATCCTGAGCGTGCCACCTATGAGCCCGCCTACAAGACGCAGGTGACGACCTATATCGAGCGCATCCTGCGCCACGCCACCGGGGACTTCAAGGAGGACCGGATCAAAATGTTCTTCTCGAATAATCCCGCCAGTCAGAAGAGCCAATGGGTGGCCAAGCAGGAGTGCATCAATGCTGTGTTAGATGAAGGCGACGACCTTGACTATCTGATTGATGAATCTACCGGCATGTGCGATTTGACCATCTACTTTGACGGCAACGCACGCAATCTGGAAGTCTTGATCAACCGCCTTTCTTCTAAAAAATCATAAA
>OFGG01000060.1_pt1 | contig 92977 bp, 88 predicted proteins | sample 1521701 | NCBI WGS metagenome assembly OFGG01 (sample SAMEA3504081, study PRJEB24116) | mouse gut metagenome | biome: mouse gut; feature: mouse-associated habitat; material: faeces | place: Denmark | collected 2011
AATATTTAAACCGGTATAATGCACTTTTTAGCTTTGCTTATAAGCATACTGAAGATAAGGTAAGGCAGTTATGCAGCAAGCTTTTACAAGTAGGCACCATAAGCAGACAGCATACGATCTGTGAGGTGAGGGATAATGGGTTACTGTTGATTTAGCTTGTTTCAAGCAATCACCCCATTTCCTGACTAACACCATAAGTATAAATAAGGGCTGTGGTGCGGCTCTGCCTTCTCTCGATTCCGTAAGCGGCCATAGGCACGATAAACACGATCAGCGCTTCCGACACCACCGTCAGAAAAACGGAATGAAGGATTGCCGTCAGGAAATCCGACTGCTCAAACAGATCCTTAAAGTTTTGAATGTAAAGACTTTTCGGGAAACTGATGGGGCTTTTCAGGATATCACCGTTACTTTTAAACGCCGACATCAGCGCAAACAATACCGGATAAATAAACAATAACGCAAGAAGAATGGTCACTGCGAACAAAACGATTGTACCTGGTTTTATTTTTTTCCGGGCTCTTTCCATCACATCTGCACCTCCCTGCTCCTTAAAAATTTCTGCTGGACGGTATTTAATACGATGATGATAAACAAAAGCATGATACCTACCGCCGTACCAAATCCCTGCCGCCCTTCATTAAATCCTACCTTATAAAGCAGGTAGACCAGGGTTTCTGAGGTAAATCCCGGTCCGCCGTCGGTCATCACGTTGATCTGGTCAAATACCTTTAACCCGTTGATCAGCGACAGGGTGAAATTGATGGTGAACGCACCGGATATCAAAGGAACGGTAATGGACTTAAACCTCTGCCAGGGGCTAGCCCCGTCAATCTGGGCCGCCTCGATCAGTTCCGGGGATACGCTCTGCAAAGACGCCAAATAAATAATCATATAATACCCTGCCCCTTTCCAGATTAAGACCACGCCGATCATCAAAAGCGTTAATGCGCTGTTTCCCAGCCAGTCCTGCTTAAGAGAATCAAGGCCAATGCTCCCAAGGGCTGCGTTAAACGTGCCAAAATTGTAATTATACATGATCTTCCAGATAAAACCGGAGACAATGCCGCTGATCAGCACCGGGATATAAAACGCACTTCGGAAGAAATTCTTCCCCCACCGCACATGATCCACGATAAGCGCTAGCCCAAGGGCGATGGAATTTTCAAAAATGGAGATGAACACGGTAAGAATCACTGTGTTTTTCAGTGCATTCCCGAAACGAGCACTGGTAAATATTTCCTTATAATTTGCAAGCCCGATGAATTTTACCGTGGGGCTGATACCATCCCACGAGGTGAAACTGTAATACACACTGGATACCGTGGGAACAATGATAAATAATGTGAAAAAGATAAATGCCGGTGCAATAAACGCAAATGCCGTCTTATCAAACTTTCTTTTTTTGCCGACCGATGTATTCAAGATAACCGCCCTCCTTGATCCTTACGAAACATCATGTGTTTTCCGCCTTTGCCATGAAAGCAAAACCCCCGCAGCCGCCCATGCAGCCCGGGGTTCCTGCTATCTTTCCATGCCGGTTATTCAATTCCAACGCCTGTGATCGGATTGAAGCTCTGCATACTTACCTGCCAGGTCTTGTTTAACTCCTCACAGGCAGAATCAATATCCCTTGTTCCCTGCAGCACTTCGATCAAAGTCTTATAAGTAAAATTCCTGAAATCAGGAGGAAGCTCATTTTCACCAACCCTGCCGTTCCACATAGGTGCAAGGTCATCAGCCGTTCCATTGGCATCGATCACCTCCTGGAACACATCCATAACATCCAGATCCGGCGCCTGCGTCGTGGAAGGAATCGCACTTAATGTTTCACAGTAAATCTTGTAGTTTTCCGGCGCATAAAAGAACCTGATAAATTCCTCCGCCGCCGCTTTCTTATCCGGGTCTTTTGCCGCTTCTGCGGAAATTGCAAGACCGCCTACACCACCGCCGCCTACCAGACGTGTCTTTCCGTCCGGGCTTGGAATCGCAAACCATCCCATCTCAAACTCAGGATCCGCTTGGGCGATCTGGGAAAACATATGAGTACCGGAGTACATCATTGCCGCCATGTCATTTACAAGGAATGTAGTAATCTGTGCATCCGGTGTAGATACCCACCCCTCCTGTGCATACTGCATGATAGTCTGCAGTTCCTCAAAAGTCGCCTTAAACGTATCATCGGAAAAATCCTTGGTGCCTTCATAGCAGTGCTTGATGAAATCCGCATCCTTGCTTAACACCTGGTCGTTATAAACCTTGTGGAACCAGAACCCCATATGCCAGATATCCTGACCGCCTACTACTAACGGCGCCATATCCCCTTTATCAGCAATCTTCTGGCAAAGCTCAATAAACTCATCATATGTGGAAGGCTCCGTCCAGCCGTTTTCGTCAAAATAAGTTTTGTTATAGATAATGCCGTTGGTATTTTCCCCGCCAAGAGGAGCTGTATATACGTTTCCGTCAAATTCCGTGGTAGTCCTGAACAAAGATACGATATCATCCGGCAGCGGCTCTAACTTCCCGGCACGCACATACATGGCCGTATCTCTCATCTCCATCACGTCCGGGAACTCCCCGACGCTGTCTTTGGTCTTGATAAATTCACTGTAAGCGCCGCCGTTTCCGGGTTCAATGGTCACTGTAATGTCAGGGTAAGTTTCATTGAACTTATTAACAATCTCATTCATGGAAACCTTAGCCCCCTCATCGCCATCCGCAAAAATGTAAGTCAGCTCCGTAGGGGCTGAAACGATGGAAGCTGCATTCTCGGCTCCGGCATCCGCTGTGTCCGCACTTTCCTCCCCGGCGCTATCTGCTTCGTCCGCTTCTTGCGCATCCGCTTTCGTCTCTGTCTTTGTGTCCGCACCGGTATCTGCCGGTGTATTGTCCGTGTTTTGGCCGCATCCTGAAAGCGCTGCGGCTGTCATGGCGCCTGATAATAAAACTGCCAGTAATTTCTTTTTCATAGACTGTTTCCTCCTGGAATTTTTCCTCATTTTATCCGGTTGGCCTTCCGTTTTTGTAATTGTACTATAACAATTTCAGGGCATAAAAAAAATGCACTTTTTATAGTTCCAAGTGCATTTTTTTAAGAACCTGCTTTTTTACACCTTAAAGTAATCAAAGTCCGCATATTTTCCAAACCCGGTCAGGTCCTGGCAGCAGATACCGATCATCGCCCCTGTAAACCATCCTTCCCGGCAGGCTTCATCAGACAAAAACCCGGCGTTTACATAAGGACCAATCTTTTGCATCCCTTCTTCTGAATAACCATAATAAAACTGCGCCCAGTTTTCCTCTATCATCAGTTTTAAATAAATGGCCCTATCTTCCTTAATGGGCAGGTAATCTGTCAGATATTCATATTTCTTATTTTCTGCTTTCAGGAGGGTAATACACTTTCCAACCTCCTCATCCTTTGATACATGGAGGTACAAATAATTATCCGTATCATACAAAAAGATAAGGCCCGCCATCTGTTTAAACACATCAGGCGCAAACTCCATGCAGGCAGACGCCTCCATATGGTACTCTGTCATCCTTCTGGCGATCAGCGTCTGGGAAAATCTGGAGGAAAGCCCGCTTCTGCCATACATCCGAAGCCACCCCGGCCGTGCTTTAAGAGAAAGATAATGATCATCCATAGGGATCCGCAGCGACTGATAATCCAGATCCAGCGTCTCCTTGTCAAAATCATCCCGGACCAGCCTTTTTGCTCCTCCCGCCCAATCCATATCCGCCAGTTCCTCCCTGGAAGAAGCCTTCACGGGAGCTTCCACTTCTTCTTTGGGAAGATTAGTTCCATCATCCAGAATCAGCCAGTCATCCTCCGTCCAGTGCATCTTCTGAATCGCCGTCTCCCTCCCGATCATATAACGGCGGCTTTCCGGAAAACGCTCCGCATCTTTTGGGTTTTTATCCTTAGACGCCCTGCCGCACAAATGGACAGCATACCATTCCCCATCCTTGGTTTCCACCAGATCGCAATGCCCGCTTTTTTGCAACAGCAGATCTTCATGATGCCGGCTTGTCAGGATGGAATAAGCTTCTCCCTCCTCCGTTCTTTCCATAAAGTCCGCCTGAAACATTTCGTAAGGCCCCCACACGCTTTTTGACCGCAATATAGACTGACCATGGCCTTCCCCGGTTCCGGTATCCGCCGCAAACAGGTAGTACCAGTCCTTACGTTTAAAAATATGAGGCCCCTCCAGAAAAATCCTGTCCGCCTGATAAATATCCTTCGCCGGACCTGTCATAGCCCTTTTGACCGGATCATATTCCTGCAGCAAAAGCCGCCCGGCATATTTTTTCGGTATACGGTGGTCCGTCACCATACTGACCATGTATTTCCGTCCGTCGTCATCATGGAACAAAGACGGATCAAAACCAAAATTATTAAGAGGCGCCGGCTCCGACCATGGCCCGCGGATGTCCTTTGCCGTCACCAGATAATTCTCCGTGTCATACATATTGCAGTAAAATGATTTTACAATCGTATATACCAAATAAAAAGTTCCCTGATCATAAGTAAGGCAGGGTGCCCAGACTCCCTGAGAAGCCCCTACCCCCCGTAAGTCTAACTGGGAAACCCGGTTTAGCGGATACCCGATCAGCTCCCAATGTTTTAAATCTCTGGAATGGTGCACACGCACCCCAGGCCACCACTCAAAGGTAGATGTGGCAATATAATAATCATCCTCCACCCGGATGATGGAAGGATCCGGGTGAAATCCCCGCAAAATCGGGTTTTTAATTACATCCTTCATCTCTAGCTTCCTCTCCTTTTACCAGAGCAGGATCCCGGTTCCTGTCAATTTATACAATGCTTCTATAAAATAGTAATCCGCATACACCATGGTAAAATGATGCTCCGGGCTGTGATAAGCGCTGGTACAGTTCTTTACAATGGCATCGCAGTCCTTTCCCCAGTCGGCCCTTGTTTCCGCGATCGCTTTTAAGATCTTCACCGCCGCATTTACGTACATATCCTTCTCCAGCTCCGGAACGTGCTTGGCAATCTCCAAAAGCCCTCCCGCAATCACGCAGGCCCCACAGGAATCTTCCCACGCAGGCTCTTTGGGCTGCCTGAAATCCACCGGGATAATCCCGCTTTCCGGCAGATTGGCAATACAATAATGAGCGCACCGTTTCGCCGCGTCTAAATACTCCTGCTTTCCCGTATGGGCGTAGCTGTTGGCAAAACCGTATACCGCCCAGCCCTGGCCTCTCGTCCAGGCGGAGCCTTCTTCATACCCCTGCCCGCCGTAGCTTTTTACCATATCCCCTGTCTCCGGATCAAATTCCACGATATGACGGACCGAACCGTCCGGGCGGATAAAATTATTAAGCGTCGTGTCCGCATGTCTCATGGCGATATGCCGGAACCTGGGATCCCCGCTTTCCTCCGAAGCCCAGTATAACAGGGAAATATTAAACATACAGTCGATGATCGCCCAGCCTCTGGTATCATCGTTTCCGGTCTGGTTCCATGCCCGGATAAAGTTCCCCGCCGGGTTAAAGCGCCCCGCCAAGAGGTTTGCCCCGTGCATGGCAAGCCTTTTGGCTTCCTTATTTCCGGTAAGCCGGTAATCCGCCACTGCCGTAGGAAGGAACATAAATCCTACGTCATGGTGCAGCCCATAATAGATTTCAAAACACTTCGCAAGCTTTTGCTCCGATATCCTTGCGATATCCGCATATTTTTCTTTTTTTGTATCCTGGTATAAAAGCCACATGATACCGCCCCAGAACCCGTTGGTCCACCAGTTGATGCCGTTATCAATGCTCCATTCCTTCGTTTCATCCGACCGGTCGTCATAATTCCCTAATCCGTCCGTGGTATAAGGAATCTTATCCCTGTTTTTCTCACTGCACCAGTCCATTTTTTCCCGCACTTTTTGAAGGACGCCCTCCGCCCATACCTTGTAATCTTCCATTTTTTCTCCTGCTTTCTTTTCTTATTTTTCCGTGGATTGCTTCCCCGTCACAGAAACTATTCCGTTAAGACCATGATAACCCTTTGACACTTTCCTTACAATGACTTACAATGTAATCAACTGATATTATCTGCTTTTATTTGTTTCAAATTTATGCCATTCGAAAAGGAAAACACACGTTATGATAACTGTAAACACCTGTGGGCACGATTCCCACCACCCTATTCCATGTAACATTGAACATAAGGAAGGTGTTCCTGACTATCTTATCCTGCTGATCAAACGGGAATCATGGATCATGCTAGAGGGAAAGCGCCATTTTCTGCATCCGAATGCGCTGATCTTATTCCCGCCCGGTACCTATATTCATTATGGCTGTGACATGCCCGGGTATAATGACGACTGGATACACTTTATTCCGGACGGGAAAGACCTGTCTTTTCTTAAAAGCCTTTCTCTTCCTTTTAACCGGATCCTGTACCCTTTTGATTTTCACAGATTATCAGAGTATGTGCGGATGATGTCAGACAGTTATCATTCATCCTCCCCCCACAAACAAGAAACTCTTGACTCATTTATGCGTATATTTTTATATTCTCTCAAGGAATCGCTGGAAAAGCAGTTTGATTTCCCAGGCAGCCAAAAGTATTACCCGGATTTTTCAAGGCTCCGCACCCAGATCTACAATGACCCTGCCGCAAAAAGAACCATACCGGAGCTTGCCGCATCCCTGTGCTTAAGCCTTTCTTATTTCCAACATTTATATAAACAGTTTTTTGGTCTCTCCTGCCAGCAGGACATGATAAACGCACGGTTAAAATTCGCCAAATATTATCTGTTAAACAGCAACATGAGCATTGGCAGTCTTGCAGGGTTTTGCGGTTATGAAAATGAACTGCATTTTATGCGGCAGTTTAAAAAATTTACGGGGTTAACGCCCAGTGAATACCGGCGCAGGGGTTGACCTGCCGGAAAATCTTACTGTGCCCCCGTAAAAAGCATGTAGGAATCGCACTCTGCGTCCTTACTGTAAGCCAGCGCAATGGCAAATGGATTATGGATCAGTGGGAAATCCCAGTTTTCCTTTCCATAAAATTCGTCCGGGTCATACTGGGCTTCTTCAATCTGACAGGTCGTGTCAACCTTAGCTGCCAGATAACGCACGCGCTCTAAGACATGCTCTTGCTCCTCCACCGGTTCCACACCGATAAATTCCGCTGTCATATTGTCACAAAGACGATAGAATGCCGCACATTTTACCGTGCCGCTCTTTTTATAAAGCAGGAAAGACAAGCCATAAAGGCTTTCACCATTATCCAGCCTATACCGGTAAAACCGCAGGCCTCCTATTGCGCCGCCGCAGGTGGAAAAGGCGTTATTTCTGATACGCTCCTTTGCCGCCTCCCAATCCGCACTCCAAAAATCCCCTTCCGGGTTTGCATCCAGCCGGTAAAAGATACGGATATCCGCCGCCGGGGCATCATGCCCTTTTTCCAGATCCTTAGGCCACAGGGTGTCCACCCCGAAATTAGCGTCAAAATGCATATTTCCATAGTACCAGTCCACAGGCTTTGCGGCAAAATAACTGGTAGGACAAGACTCACCGGAAGGAAGCCGGCAGTAAGACCAGGTAAATCCCTCTTCGTCATTTTGGCACAGCAGATAATAGTCTTTATGGGGTACCAAAATTTCCTCACCCGGGATGAGCATATCCTTTGTCTCCGCCATCCCGCTCCGCTCCAACAAGCCGTAGAGATTTCCATCCCCGTAGAACTTTTCCGCAATACTCCAAAGGCTGTCTCCAGGTGCCGCTTCATACCTCACATCCTCCGAAGGCCCAAATTCCAAATGAATGTAATCCTCCTGGTCCGTTCCCGCATAACCGGGCAGCTCTGTAAGCAGTTCCCAGGTATCCGCGTCCTCTATCCTTTTTTCCCCGGAAAGATATGCCGGAAAATCCGGTGTATCCGCCAAAGAAAGCTTATACACGCCAGACTGACGGTAATCCTGGGAGACGTTTTCTTTCAGGTAATAGCTGTTTTTCGTCACGCCGTCACTGGGATTGACCGTGTTGCAGGCAATTCCGTAAATTGGGGCATAAAAACTCAGGTACTTCTGTTCAACACCAACCTTCCCTGTGTTCAGGCAGGTGTCCACCACACCGCCGTTGGATGCGCAAATCCCCGCACTGATCAGAGATTCTGTATATTCTCTTTCTACCTGCCCAACGAAAACATTCCCATTGTTGCTACATTGGCCGATCGTTCCCCAGCTTGCCCCGGCAATCCCTCCTGCAAGCTGGACGGATGTGACCTTTCCCATGTTTTGTGAATTTTCGACGGTTCCATCCTGCCCCAGCCGTCCGGTGATTCCCCCTGCGGCATAAGCCTCCATGGGAAAAGCATCAGAAAGCGTTTTCAACGTCACCGTTGCCTCATTGATGCAGCCGCGGATCCTTCCATAATTGGAACAGCAGATTCCGCCAGCATATAAAGTACTGACGGCCAAAGGTTTTTCGGGCAGCTCCGTGCTCTGATCCGTTCCGGCCTCCAGGGTTCCCGTAAACCGGCAGTTTATCATTTCACCGTAATTGATGCCGGCAATGCCGCCTGCTTTCCATGCCCCCACCACTTTTCCCTGCACGTCGCAATTCTCTATGAGACCGTAATTGGTGTGACATAAGGCGGCGGCAATGACCACATCAGTCTCCTCATCATTGTCTTCATATCCGCTGTCCTCCAAGGTCGTATAAAAGACGCTGTTACGGATTTCAAGGTCCGTGATCCTGGCGTCCTCCTCCAATATGGTAAAAATTGACGCCAGCCATTTCCCGTTTCTGGCATTGTATCCTTCCAGCGCATACCCGTTGCCATCAAAATGTCCATTATAATAGGTCATCGGGGCATAGCCATAATCCGGAGGGGTATCCGCCCAGTCTTCCCACCAATCCGTATCGTTCAAAATAAGATCCCCTCCCAGACGGACGTTGATATCCTGGTTTCCATCATTGACCGTAGTGGTAAACCAGCGGAAATCGTTCCTGGTGTACAACAGATAGTAACCGTCTTCATCCATAGAAGGTTCGGTTTCTTTTCGTTCCTTTCCCAGACTGCCAAATAAGATGAGTCCCGGCAGGCTGAGCACGGCAGCGGATAAAAGCAATTTTTTCCGGAAATGTCGTAACTGTTTTCTCATAGATACTACCCCTCTTTGAAAGACGATATTGTTCTTTGCTTACTGTACAATACCGGCACATCAAAGTTGCATCATTTTGGCATCAAAATTGCATCATTTTCAAAATCTCCGCTCCCCGGGCCACCTTCTTTCCGTCTGTCTGCCAGATCTCAAACTCGCTAAACGCCGGAAGGCCCATGGGAACATTTTCTTTCCGGTACTCCATCTTACTTGCCAGCACCTTTTTGCCGGACATATGAAAATGCCGGATTCCCGCTTCTTCATGAAGCTGCTTCATATTATCCGGACATACGCCGCTTCCCGCCATGATAGAAATCCTATCTGCCGCTGCCGCCGTCAATTCCTTTAGGCAGGATAACCCCGTCAGGCAGTCTTTTTCCTGTCCGGAAGTCAAGATCGTATTCACCCCAAGCTCCACTGACTGCTTCAGTGCCTCATAAGGAGCCCGGCACACATCAAATGCCCTGTGCAGCGTCACATGCTTCCCCTCCGCCAAAGCAATACATTCTTTCATCCGCTCACAGTCAAGGCTTCCGTCTGCTTTCAGGAAACCGATCACCACACCGTCCGCACCTGCTTTCACAAACTGCCGGATTTCCCCTTTGATCACCTCATACTCTTTTTCACTGTAGCAAAAATCCCCAAACCGCGGCCTGATCAGCACATTGATCAGGATATCACAATTTTTACGGATCTCCTCAAACAAAGCCAGGGTAGGCGTTGTACCGCCAATGACCAGATTAGAGCAAAGCTCCAGCCTGTCAGCGCCGTTTTGCGCTGCAATACAGGCGCTCTCCGCACTGTCCACACAAACTTCCAGTAAGTAGTTTTTCATAGCTCCGCCTCCATTTCCCCACCGCGTACCGCGGAAGAATATGTATATTATGTCATATACTTACGATTTTCACAACGTAAATTTGTATCAGGATCATACTTCTGCCTAAGAAAAATGATCCGCCTGCACCATGCAGACGGACCATTTTTATTTTCATTTACAATTCTTATCGAAAAGCCGAAGTTACTTCATCTGTTCTTCTTGCTTTTTGATCATCCTACGAACCATCTCGCCACCGATAGAACCTGCTTCCTTGGATGTTAAATCGCCGTTGTAGCCTTCTTTTAAGTTAACACCAAGCTCAGAAGCAACTTCTGTTTTGAAACGATCCATAGCAGCCTTAGCTTCAGGAACTTCTACTCTATTCGTCTTGTTGCTTGCCATCTTCTTTCACCTCCGTTATTATTTTTGACCCAATGTTTCGGTCTCTTCAAGATAAGCTTTCCGAATTGCTTATCCTGAAGATTTTCTTCGTTCAAAGCGTTTTCGTATCACTTATCTTGTTCATAGTATTAACGGTGTTCCAGAAAATATTATGGTAACTTTTTCCTTAACTTTTAAAAGCTCCGGAGCTTGTCACTGCCGTCGTCTTCCGTATTTTCAATTGACTTAACGATCAGGTAATATCCGTAGCTGTCATTGACCTTAACATACACGCGGTCGCCTGCTTTATGACCCATAAGCGCTTTGCCGATGGGCGATTCCACGCTGATCAAACCTTCTAAAGAATTGCCCCGCATGGTGGTCACGATCTTGTACCGCTCGATGGTGTGATCCTCTTCAAACTCGACTTCCACCGTATTGTTCATGCCGATCTCATCTTCCTTCGAATCATCCGGTATGACTTTTGCCGTTTTGATCATCCGTTCCAAAAAACGGATACGGCTTTCATTTTTATTTTTTTCCCTTTTTGCGGCGTAATACTCAAAATTTTCGCTCAGATCACCATGAGCCCTTGCCTCTTTTACCGATTCTAAAAGCTTGGGGCGGACCACTAATTTTCTTTCTTCTATTTCAGCTTCCATGGCTTCGATATCTTTTTGGGTCAACTGATTATACATTCCTTACCTCTTTTCCGCTCTGCCCCACAAGCATTGCCGCCTTTGCCGCCATCAGCCTTGACGTCAGATACTGAATGATATCTTTTCTTTTAATAATACCGATAAAGCATTGCTCTCCGTCTACCACCGGAACAAAATTCTGGTTCATGGCCTTATTGATCAGGTCATCCATATCCGCATCCGCTTCCACCGGTTCGTTATCACGGTTCCGCTTTACTTCCATAACCGATATGTATCTTGCGTCTTCCAGTGAATAACGATCGCTATTTTTGATGTGCCAAAGCAAATCCCCTTCTGTCAACGTACCAAGGTACTTCCCACTTACTTCCCCAATGATCGGAATGGCCGAATACCTGTGGCTTTCCATCTTTTCCAACGCCTGCGCTAAAGAATCCGTATCGTAAAGATATGCCACCTCACTTTTAGGTGTCAAGAAAAATAAAATGTTCATTTAATAACCTTCCCTGCCTACATACTTTAAGACTGATAAACAATCTTTTCCGCCATTTCTTTTGCCGTTTCTTCATCTGTCAAGTACTTCAAAATTTCAAGTGCAAAAGGAATGGAACATCCCATACCCCGTCCTGTTATGATGTTTCCGTCCCGCACCGCAGGCTCATCCACAACCTGTGCACCCGTAAGCTGGTCTTCAAAACCCGGATACGCAATCGCCTTTTTTCCTTTTAAAATCCCCCTGTGTCCTAAAATGGAAGGCGCCGCACAGATTGCACACACCATCTTTCCGTTTCCCGCAAACGCGTCTACCTGCTCCATCAGCGCTTCATTTGCTTCCAGATTCTTCGTTCCGCCAAGACCTCCCGGCAGAATCAGCACATCCACACTGCCAAAGTCCACTTCCGAAAGCAGCTTGTCCATGACCACCGGAATCTGGTGGGAACCCATTACTGTCCGCTGATCCATCACGGACACCATGTCGGTCTCAATCCCAGCCCTGCGCAGGATATCCACCACCGTTAAAGCTTCAATCTCCTCAAAGCCTGTACCAAAAAATACACATACCTTGCTCATGTTACACCCCATTTCCGTGCGATTTCTTCACACACATATCTATGTTATTATTTTACCACCACAGACATTGATTTCCAAATTAAATATTTCTAAACAAGGCCCATGCAGTTTCCCCTATTGATTTTGCCCGCAATTCATTTTAAAATAGAGGTATTCTAATCTTGAAAGGAACTCCCATGGAAATCGAACGAAAATTTTTAATCAAGAAACTGCCAGACGATCTTTCTTCCTACGAATGTCTCTTCTTAGAACAGGCCTATCTATGCACCGACCCGGTGATCCGCATCCGACGTCAAAATAACGACTACTATATGACCTACAAGGGAAAAGGGCTTATGACCCGGGAAGAATACAATCTTCCCCTGAACGAACAGGCCTACAGGCATCTCCTTCCTAAAGCAGACGGCACCATAATCTCTAAAAAGCGGTACCTGATCCCTATTGAAAAGCCTGTTTTTGCGGAAGGATTTTCTGTGCCCTTGCAGCCTTTAAACCTGAAAATAGAACTGGATATTTTTGACCCGCCCCTTTCTCCCCTTGTCATTGCGGAAGTGGAATTTCCGGATGAAGAGATGGCAAACGCCTTTCTTCCCCCTTCATGGCTTATGGAGGATGTGACAAATGACCCCAGATACCATAACTCTAGTATTTCAATGGCAGGCCGTTCATAGGATCCACCTTCTTTTCTGATGGCCGCCTTCGAAAACAACATCCCCATCCGGCGGCTTTGCCGTGGATTCCCGCAGGATCAGCTCTCCCGGAAAGATGATCTGCTGGTGGGCTGCCTTGCCGGAGATCACATTTAATAACAACTGTACTGTTTCCTTTGCCATCCGCTCCACCGGCTGGCTGATGGTAGTCAGCTGGGGCGTGTAATACTCCCCGATCGCAAGACCGTCAAACCCGGCAACGGAAACATCCTCGGGAACTTTAAGCCCCGCTTCATAAAGCGCCCTGCACACCCCCACCGCCAAATGATCCGCAATGGCAAAAACCGCAGTGAACCGTGTTTTAGACCGCAAAATCTCTTTTGCCATCCGATAGCCGTTTTTCATGGTATAAGGATCGTCTTTTTCCCGTACCTCATAAACCAATGTCTCGTCCACTGTGATCCCCCGGGCCTCATGGGCGTCCCGATATCCCTGAAGGCGCAGCTGTCCTACCGACTCCCCCTTTGCCCCTTCGGTAATGATCGCAATCCTCCGGTGGCCCATCTTTAACAGATGATCAACTATTTTCATGCTTTCCTTCCTGTCATCCACCGCAATATTGGAATAGGCCCGGTTTTCTTCTGTCTCCTCAGCCGTTCCGATGGTACAAAACACAAAGGGAACCTTCAACATAGAGAGCTGTTCCTTATCATGATGATAAGACCCTCCTAAAAAAATGATTCCCCGGAGCCTTTTTTCCTTCACAAGCTCCAAGGCCGCTTCCAGCTCATTCTCATAAGACTCCACATGCTGCATGACCATGGTATACTTCTTCTTTTGGACTTCCTTTTCTATCACCTTCACCGCAGAACTAAAAAAGGGATTCGTGATCCCTTTAACCAGCACCGCAATGCATCTGGCGTCCGCTCTTTTTAAGTTCCTGGCGCTGTTATTGGGAACAAACCCGGTTTCCCTAATTACATCCATCACCATCCGTTTCGTGTCCGGATTGATATCCGGATGGTTATTGATCGCCCTTGAAACCGTGCCGATCCCCACGCCACACCTTTTCGCAATATCTCTAATTGTCATTTCACCCATGAAATGTTCCTTCTGTTTGCCGGATCCTTCCGTACAACTTGCACATCCCAAAGATCCTTTGGGCAAGTTCTTTCGTTGCCTGGTCTTTTGTCATTCTCCACTTCCAGTTATCTCCCAATGTGGAAGGTGTATTGATCCTTGCTTCTCCGCCAAGCCCAAGGTAGTCCTGCATGGGGATGACCGCCGTGTCCGATACGCTGGAAAGCGCCGCACGGATGAACACCCATTCCACTTCCTTATTTGACCTGATAGATAGGTACCGTTTGGCAAAACTCCGGTCCTTCCTTCCTATTGACCGGAACCATCCGACAGTCGTGTCATTATCATGTGTTCCCGTGTAGACCACTGAATTTTGTGTGTAATTATGGGGAAGATAGTCGCTTTCCTCCCTGGAGTCAAATGCAAACTGCAAGATCTTCATCCCCGGGTAGCCAGTCTTTTTCACCAGTTTAATGACCGATGGAGTCAAGAAGCCAAGATCCTCCGCAATCACCTGGCGGCTGCCAAGTTTCTCTTTCAGAACCTTAAACAATTCAAATCCCGGCCCCTTTTCCCATTTTCCAAACTCCGCCGTCTTATCCCCGTAAGGAATATTGTAATATTCGTCAAATCCTCTGAAATGATCAATCCTTACCACATCATACAGCTTAAAGCAGTATGCAATTCTCTCAACCCACCATGCAAAACCTGTTTCCTTGTGGTAATCCCACCGGTAAAGCGGATTTCCCCAAAGCTGGCCGGTAGCTGAAAACGAATCCGGCGGGCAGCCGGCAACTCCGGTAGGAAGCCCGTTTTCATCAAACTGAAACAGTTCCGGGTTCGCCCAGGTATCCGCACTGTCAAAAGCAACATAAATTGGAATATCACCTATTATCTTAATTCCCTTGTCGTTGGCATACTTCTTAAGCTTCATCCACTGTATCGAAAATAAATATTGCTGAAACTCATAAAAGAGAATTTCTTCCTTTAGTTTCTCTTTATAAGAAGAAAGTGCGCAATCCTTTCTAAGGCGGATATCCTCATCCCACTCTATCCAGCTGACACCCTCAAAAGAATCTTTCACTGCCATGTACAATGCATAATCTTCCAGCCAATGCGCATTGCTCTCTACGAAGTTCCGGAAATCCTCATTCCTTTCTATACCGCTGTTTTCAAATGCAATCTTAAGCACCTTGAACCGGGAACGGTAAATCTTCTCGTAATCTATGTATTCCAGGCTTCCGCCCCAATCACAGGCTTCGCACTGCTCTTTTGTCAGGATTCCGTCCTCGATCAATTTCTCCAGGTCAATATAATATGGGTTTCCTGCAAAGGTTGAAAAGGACTGGTACGGTGAATCGCCGTATCCGGTCGGCCCTAAGGGCAGTATCTGCCAGTATCTCTGTCCTGCCTCCTCTAAAAAATCAACAAATTCGTACGCTTCTTTTGAAAAAGTTCCGATTCCATAGGAAGAAGGGATGCTGGATATCGGCAGTAAAATTCCACTAGCTCTCATAATTCTCTCCTGTTTAAAAAATCTTATTGGTAACGTTTCCAATTCCAATAAAAGAATACCACCCAAGTGACAAATTTGCAAGGGGTATTCCAAGAAATTCCCGTTTAGTTGGATTAGTTAGGTTGGCTAAATGGACGAAAAGAAAGCAATAAAAATCTACGTCGCCACGCTTGATAATACGTTTGCGAAATGGCTCCTTAAGATTTTTATTGCCTTCCCTTCGGATATTTAGACAACCCTTTTAACCCAACTAAACGGGAACTTTAAAAACACCAATACCTCTTTTCCAAATTACTTCTTCCCCGGCAAACTGTTCCCCTCCGATATAGGAGTCCTGATCTATAAGCGGACATCTACCGGCTTATAGCGCACAAACCCGTTTTCTTCTTCCTTTTGTGCCTCATGCTTCGAAGCCTCTTCCTGTTCTTCCTTAAGGTCATCTGGTTCGGAGCCTGCCAGGGCCTTTTTCTCATTCTCAGGTGTTTTTTTCGCTTCCTGATCTGTCTTTGCTGCCTCATTGGCTGTCTGATTCGCTTTGGACAGTGTGTCCAACTGGAAAGACTCAGCATTTGCCGCCTTTTCTTTCACCTCGGCAAGTTCCGCTTCCTTTGCTTCCGTAGAACCGCCCCGTGCGGAATCAAGCTTGATCTCCGCCTCCAGCACACCTGCCTTTCCTTCCATCCTACGGGCTGCGCTCCCTGACACTTTAGCCTGCTTCATGGATCCGTCTGCAGAAATCATCGCCTGCATGCGTTTCCCGGATAACCCGGATCCCTGTTTTCCTTTTACCTCGTCCGCCTTTTTTCCTGTTCTTGCCGGATTCTCCTGACCGGAATCCTGTGATTTTTGCTTTTTTGCATTTTCCGCCGCTTCCCGGCGCATTTCCATTTGGTGCTGCCTTAATTGACTATTTAAGTCACTGATTTTTTTTTGCAGTTCCTGCCGCTTTTTCATCTTTTCTTCCGCACTAAGATCTTCATTAGAAGAAAGCTCCTGCAGTTTCTTTTTCGCATCGTCAATCTGTCGAAGCAGATCTTTGCTTACCGGGTCCGATGCCGGGTTCATTCCCATAGCCCCTGCCTGGGCTCCTGCTCCATCTGCGCCGCCAATCCTGCTTATCATCATACGAATACCACCTTTCTGAAATTACCACTGCCGCCACAAAAGCCGGTGCGGTATGAAAATTTATTCTCTTAAACTATTTCGGTAAGCTATCCTTCCCCAAAAAGCGCCCTTGTCTGAAACGAACTTTTTTTGATGTGAATAAAACATCAGGCTTATTTTAACATCAGCATCACGTAAAGGAGGAACTCCTTCCCATTTTGTTCTATCTCCATATCCCCGAAGTATTTCCTGGCAACCTTCCGGATACTGGAAAGTCCGTACCCATGTTCCTTTTGGTCTTCTTTCGACGTCACCGGCAGCCTGTCCTTTTCACTGAAAATAAGTTTTCCATTAAAGTTATTCCTGAACTCTATCATATACACATTTTTCTTATGATAAGAACTGACATTAATATAGGAATCCTGACATGATGCTGCCCCTTCTATGGCATTATTCAAGGCATTACTTAAAATAACACTAATATCAAATACATCAATGGCGCTTCCTTCCGGAAAATGAAAATCATGGCAGAATGCAATCCCCTTCCTAGCCGCTTCTTTCTCCTTTTCCATAATAATAACATCCGTTACCGGATTTCCGGTCTTAAGTTCCTCAGCCGTCTCGTGAAATTCTGTCTCCAATTTTAGCAGATATCCCATGGCCTCCTGATGCAGATCCTTTTGGAACAGATTTTCCAAGATCACCACGTGATTTCCCATATCATGTTTTAACCTGCGGATATCCTGATATAATACCTCCACTTCGGACAGATAGCGTTTCATGCTTTCCATCTGCTCTTTTAATACCGCACCTTCCTTCTCCTGCCTGTGGCTTTCCTTTATTTTCTGGAAAAAAACAACCACAGAAAAAATAGCCCCAAAAGACACCACCTGATACAATGCCTTAATCCAGTTATACTCCCTGTGGATATCCTGAATATACCGGTTCATATCCGCCAGATAAGTTTCAAAGAAAAAAGTAAACGCAAGATATCCTGTCATTACAGACAAAGGAACAGCAAGCAAAAGACCCAGCTCGCCTTTTCCCATAGCTTCCTTTTTATAAATATAAGCCCGTTCCATCATATAGGACAAATAGTACATTAACACGAAGCGTAATGCGAAATATGTTATTTCAATGATCAGATACAGGCCAAAATAGACAAGTTCAGGCTGGCTTAAGAAAGTCGATGAAAATAAAATCTCCTGGTATAAAACTTCCCGAAAAGGCAATATAATCCCATGGGCAAACCATTTGATCAAATACACGATCACAAGCAAAAATATTTTTTGACCACATTGGTCACCTTTTTCCCGCACATATAAGACCGCAAACACTGCCAGAAGCGCAGCCACATCCGGAACCATCCCCAGCACCTCGTAGGGAATACAATAAATAATCAGCATAACAACAAAATAAACGGCTCCGGCCTCCCACGCATATCTGCCGTTATTCAAAAATGGTCTCATAAACCACACGATAAGATACGCTGTGGCCAGGATCACTGTAATACTGAACATGACAGATGCCAGTCCGTAATAAATATCCATCTGTTCCATTTTATGATCTGTTCCTTTCCTGCCGGATGTACTGCATGTATCGTTTCACAAACTGGGAATATTTCTGCTTGGCCATGAGCGCAGCTCCCATATCTGTTTCTACCATTGCCGCATCATACCTTACCACATACTTGAAATGGACCAAATAAGCCCTGTGGGTTCGGAAAAAATTCTCCCCAAGCTGCTTTTCCAAGTCTGAGAGCCTCCCGTAGTACTCAATATTCCCTTCCCTGCCGTGTATCGTCACCTTCCGGTTAAATACCTCCGCATACATAATATCATCAAAAAACACTTTTGTATGGACGCCTCCTGCTTTCAGCAGAAGATACCTGCCCTTTTCAGGCTCCTTAAGCTTTTCCTTTTCCCTGTACTGTCCTGCCGCCTTTAACAGTACTTCCTTAAATTTTCTGTCATCAAAGGGCTTTACCAGATAATGAAATGCCCCCACATCAAAGGCCTGGTACACATATTCTTCTAATGCCGTCACAAAAATAATAACTGTATTTTTATTTGTTTCCCTGAATGTTTCCGCTGTTTCCATGCCGCTTTGCCCCGGCATATGGATATCCAAAAGTAAAATATCAACCGGATCTTCCTCCCGAAGCAAGTCTTTCCCGGATTGGTAATACCTGATTTCTGCCTCTGGACACACTGACTTTACCTTTTTCCCTAAAAACATCCGCACTTCCTTTTCATCATCACATATCCCGATCAGCATGTTTTTTCCTCCAAAAATATTCTACTTCATAACTATATCGTAAAGTATCACCGATTTCCAGAAAGCAATGTTGTGAAATGAACTTTTTTTGCATTAAAAAGTACCGCCTGCCGGCGGCACTTCATCTTGACTTTATCTTGATAACAGATTTAATCACAGCAGTTTTTTTAACAACATGATATGATACTCCTCATCCAGGATAATCCTTTTTAAAACCGCATTGACACAATCATCCTGAATCATTTTCATATGGGCTTCATACTGCTCTATCGCGGCCCTTTCTGCCTCAATATCCGCAATGATCATCTTCTTCATACAAACCGGGATCGTCAGATAAGCCGGAGTCCACATTTTCCCCTGTCCATTACAAGTCCTGGCGGTAAAGTCAATATCCCCGCCTAAAAGCACGATCAGTTCACCTAATTTTTGCAAATGCATCATCTCTGCCATGGCAATCCCCAAAAGGGTCTTTGCTATCGTACATTGCTCCAGTGACAGACGGTTTTCATTATTAATATACTGTGTGATCGCAGACAGCTCTGATACAGAACCACAATAGTCAACGCTCAGCAGATCCGCATACCGCCTGTTTTCTCCCCTGACCCGGATTGGCGGATAAGGCAGATCTGCCATGATGGGCCTGCCCCCTGCAAAGCTGCAGGTATTTTCAAGACATTTCCCTTCCATAGAATCCAATACCTCCTATGCCCTCTCTACTATTCTATGGAATTTGTGCACATATGTGCATTCGGCCGGATGTCTTTACCCCTTCACCATATCCTCTACCCGCATAATTCCTTTTTCCACCGGCGGTAAAAATAATATAACAATCGTAATTACTGCTTCCATCCCTATGTATGATCCATTATATATGAGTGAATACACAGGTGCGGTCATGCCATAACTCGCAGCATAGCTCCCAAAAAAGATCATTCCGGAAAGAAACGTAAAGAAATACCTGCCAAGCACCCCCAGCAGGTACCCTTTGACAAGCCCCTGCTTTTTACCATGGAATATCCCGGACAAGCCCAGCGCCCCAAATGCAAAAATATAGTCTGTCAGCATTTGAGGGATGCTGATGATATACGGGTCTGTCACCAACTGCAAAAAACCATAAGCCACCGCTGCAAAAAGCCCTGTCTTAAGCCCGAACATATAGCCCACCAGACAGATAAACAGCATACTGCACAAGGTAACGGAGCCCCCCATCGGCAGATCAAATAGTTTGACCATAGAAGTCACTATTCCAAGCGCCATTGCCATTGCGGAAAACACCAGCGCTTTGGTACTGAATTTTTTCCGCTCCCCTGCATTACCGATCAGACAGGCAAATAAAAGCATTACTATCATCACAGCGATCAAAGCGCCATACCCGGCACCGGTGAGTTCAAAATAATTTCCCCACTCTTCATCTACAATTTCCGTTACAAAAATAGACATAAAAAATCCTCCTTGTTTTATCACAGGAGGGAACAAATGATTTTCATAAACAAAAAACACACCATAAAATAAATATGCAGCATCTTCCCGTTTACAAAAATCAGCTTTCCTACGCCGGCATTATCCGGTTCAGGTAATGAGGGTCAGCGGGCATCATCAACATAACACACGCTATCTCAGCAACTGCTCCCCTAGCGATTTATTTTTTTATTAAAGATATACCCGTTACCGGAAAATGTCAAGCCCTAAATTCTTTCCCTAACGCAAAGGAATAGATCACCTTTTCTGTCACTTTCTTTCCCGTAAGCCGCTCTAAGGCTTCCCCGTAGTAATCAAGCTGGACTTGATACCTGTCGATCAGTTCTTCCGGCGTTTTCACAACATCTGTTTTGTAATCCGCCACGATTATGTTCCCGTCCTCCTCGAAATAAACATCTATGATCCCCTGAATCAAAACCTGCTCCTGTTCCGGATACTCCGGGTCAAGACGATTGGCGGATAACCCCATCACAAAGGGCTGTTCCCTGTGAAGCTTTCCGCAGGCCCCGGCCTTACGCATCCGCTTCGCCAGGCTGCTTTTTAAAAATATAAGGATCTTTGCCGCTGACACACTATCCCGCCATACACCGGTCAGCTTTTCCTCTTTCACAAACAAGTCAAGCTGCCTTTCAACCTCCTCAATTGTAGGATTCTTTTCCGCTGCGTCTAAATCAAAAAGCTCCATCACCTTATGGTAGGCGCTGCCCCTGTCCGTTCCGGACACCCCTTCTCTGCCGCTGATAAAAGATGGGATATAGGGAACGATCTCCGGCTCCTCAAACATCTGCCTGGTAAATGCCCCTTCGCAATTCCTGCTTCCCGTACCATCTATTGACTTGTCCAGTCTATCCTGCAGGTTCTGATTTCCTGCAATCATAGCCTTTTTCTTTAATTCCGATACTGTGGTTTTCACATATAATCCTGATAAATACTGGTATTGATAACTTTTTCCAAGTTTTTCCGTCAGTATTGTCATAACCTGTTGACTGCCTTCTCCTGTTAAGAGGTTTTGCTTCCTTTGCATTTCCCCTGCAGCCCCTTTTACATCGCCAAGCATTAAATCTTCCGGCCGGATCAATTCCATCTTTGTAACACAGGGGAGGATAAAGTCCAGATAGCAGGATGCCCCGGATAAGACTGAGAACGGCGCTTTCCCCTTACCTTCCACATCCTGAAATTCCTTTTGTCTTTCCATGCTTTCTCCAAACTGTTCAATATCAGGTGTTACTGCTGTCAGAATGAGCTTCTCTCTTGCCCTGGTCATTGCCACATACAGTACCCGCATTTCCTCTCCTAAAGCTTCCAGCTTCATTTTCAGGGAAACGGCGCTTTTCTTCAGGGTTTTGCCCTGGGTTCGGAGAATGTTGTCGATATCATCCACGCCAATCCCGAAATCCGCATCCGCAATCAGCCTTTTTGACATGTCCTGCATATTAAACCGCTTGGATAAGCCTGCCACAAAGCACACCGGAAATTCCAATCCCTTACTTTTGTGGATGCTCATGATGCGGACCACATCCGCATTTTCATCCATCACATCCGCTTCTCCATAATCTACCTCGTACCGCTCTAACTGCTCGATATACCTTAAGAAATGGAATAATCCGTAATAGCTGGTCTGCTCGAAGGAAGCCGCGCGGGTCAGCAGCATCTCCACATTTGCCCTCCGCTGTTCTCCTCCCGGTCTTGCGGATACATAGTCCAGATAGCCGGTGTCGGTGAGGATATCCTGGATCAGTTTATGGATAGGCGTGTAGGCCGTCTTTCTCCTGTAAACAGAAAGCCGGTGAAGGAAATCCTGCACTTTATCTTCTAACGGGCCCTGGTAAGAGCCAAGCAGTTCAAAAAAAGCCACTTTACGCCCCCCGGCGCGTATTTCCGCAATCTCCTCCCTGGAAAATCCCCCAAAAAAGGATTCCATTGTGCCATACAAAGGGATATCCTGATAAGGGTTATCAATGACATGAAGAAGCTGCAATAAGGTCTTGATCTCAACTGCCTGAAAATAACCTGTCCTTGAGGCCACATAGGCAGGAATCCCTTCCTTTTCCAGAATATTTTTAAATTCCTGAGCCCACACGGAAGTAGTCCTTAATAAAATCACCATATCCCGGTACCGCACCGGACGGAGCTTCCCGCTTTCTTTGTCCGTCACCTGCAGGCTCACATACAGCTTTCGGATTTTCTGCGCTATGGCAGCCGCTTCCTGTTCCCTGACAGATAAAGGGGAATGATCGTCTTTCCCGATCACAAGATATTCCGTCCGGTAAGGATCATCGCCCCCATCCCCATCCTCAAATACCGCTCCGGGATAAAGGGCCGCTTCGTCATCATATTCCACTCCCCCTAATTGATTCCCCATGATTCGGGCAAAAAGTGCATTCACACTGTCTAACACCTGACTCCTGCTGCGGAAATTCTTATGCAGATCAATTCGTTGACAGAGTGAGTCAACCTTAGAATAACAATTGTATTTTTCCATGAATAGCTCCGGTCTTGCCAGCCGGAAACGGTAAATACTCTGTTTTACATCCCCAACCATGAACCGGTTGAAGTTCCCATCCTCTTCCCCTGAAATGCTTTTTAAGATCAGCTCCTGTACCAGATTGCTGTCCTGGTACTCATCAATCAATATTTCTTTAAAATGCTGTCGGTATTCCTTTGCCGCCAAAGAAGGCTGCGCGCTTCCGTCAGGCTGCTTTTGCAGTAAGATCTCCAGCGCAAAGTGCTCCATATCATGAAAATCTATGATATTATCCCGGCGTTTCCTTTGATCCACCATCTGCTTATAAGAAAGCACCAGCGACAGCAACTCCTCAACAAAAGGTGCCGCCTTTGCCATACGCTCCGCAGCCTGTTCCGGTGAAAAAGCAAAATAAGACTTTTCTATCTCCCCTAACCGCTTTTTCACGTCCTGCCTCAGCTCTTTGACCCGTTCTCGAAGAAGGGGGTTTACCGTTTCATCTTTTTTAGAAGACAGCCTTCCGAACTTGACCGTTCCGAATAACCTATAAAGATCCGAAAAACGCTCTCCCGTCGATAGCTTTTTCAGCATTTCTAATTCCCGCTCCAACGTCTCCCCATACATATAGGGGCCGTCCGGCCTTTCTGTCAGGGAAAGAGACATTTGAAGATCCGTCACACATTCCGTTAAAATATCCCTGACATAAGAGACTAAAAACCGGCACCACTTTGTTTCTTCCATTTCTGCAACACCAGCTATTTTATAATCTTCCTTGCATTGACTTAGCCAGTCTTCCGGCCAGGGATAACTCATGGAAAACTCATACAGCCTTTCTATGTATTCTTCTAGCAGCTTATCATCGCTGCCGCCTGTAACATACTCCACACAGCCTATAAATTCCGGTCTTTTTTCCTGATACTGCTGCTCCAACAATTCAGAAAGCACATCCTGCCTAAGCAAAGTCAATTCTCCTTCATCCGCAATCCGAAACCCGGGGTCAAGCCCTATATCATTAAAATTATTTCTGATCAAAAACAAACAGAAACTATCTATTGTGGTGATCTGAGCATTGTGGAGAAGAGAAAGCTGTTTTTGCAAATGCACATTTTCAGGCGCCGCCTCAAGCTGCCTGCTAAGGGCAATCCCGATACGCTCCCTCATTTCTGCCGCCGCTGCGTTCGTAAATGTCACTACCAGCAGCCGGTCGATATCTACAGGTGAAATATCATCCGTTATCATACCTACAATACGCTCTACAAGCACTGCGGTCTTTCCGGATCCTGCTGCGGCGCTGACCAATATATTTCTATTTCGCAGTTCAATCGCCTGTTTCTGCTGTGGGGTAAATTTCGTTGCCATCTGTGCCTATCTCCTCATTCATTCTTTTAAACAGTTCATCCGTCGGAAGATTTGCCAGCATCCGGGTCTCATAACCGCTTACTCCTGCTTCAAACTCACAAACGCCCCGGTATGCGCAATAGGTGCAGGAGTTTCTCCCCCCCTGTTCACAAGGGTTGACCGCCACATTCCCATTTAGGATCTCCCGCCCAAACTGCCGGATCTTATGACTGACAAACTGGGATACGATCTCATAATCCTGCCTGTCTATCACACTTGATCTGGCAGAATAAGTTCCGTCCTTTTTCCGCTCAATCGGCACTACCAATGACTGATCCGTAAAGTTTTTATCCAGCAGACTTATCACTTTTTCATCCTGATTGACAATCCCGGTGGTCCGCAGTTCTTTTAATAACGCCTGATTGACCTCCTCCGGCGTCATTTCCCCTTCTGTCTTAATCAGGGGATCCGCCACATGATAATAAAGAAGAGCCCCCGGCACCACCTCTTTATCCGGGTGCTTTGCGGCAGTGATCTGCGTCGCCACGTTCATATAAACCACCAATTGAAGCTGCAACCCGTAATAAAGGGCGGCAAGGTCAAACTTTTTATTCCCAGACTTATAATCGATCACTTTTACATAAACGTGTTCTTCATCTTCACAGGTATCGATCCTGTCTATCCTGCCTCGAAGCTTCATTTTCTCATCCTTTGAGAGGGCGATGTTGACTGCGTCTAAATTCTCCACTTTCTGGAAAGACATCTCAAAAGATGCAGGCACAAAATCTCCTTCCCGCAGCTGGGCCTTCAAAGTTCTTACCGTTCTCTTTAAAATACGATACATCCGCTCTATCATGTACTCATAACGTGCGTTACTATAAAGGATGTTTTCCCCATACTGCAAGGTACACTCCTGTAATGCGGCATATAAAAGCTTATCTCCCTCTTCCTCGGGGAAGTCAAACCAGGTATATTGATTTTCTGAAAGTTTTCCTGCAAAAATTTCCAAAACGCCGTGAAAAATATTTCCCAGATCCGTCTGTTCAAAATTAAATTCCTTCCGTTCCTTAAGTTCCAGTCCATATTGCAGGAAATGAGAATAAGCACAGGCTCCGTAACGCTCAAGGCGGCTTACACTGTTTTCCAGCATATTCCCGTAAAGCGCCCTGGCTACCGCTTTTGCAAGAGGCTTGTGGTTATACCGCTCAAAGGCAGCTTCTGCAAGTTTTCCTGCATAACAACTGTATTCTTCATCCAAAACATAGAAACGAAAGAGGCTTTGCAGCTCTTTTTCCGTCAAATCCCCTTCTCTGCCCACTGCATATTCCCGCAACTCCTTTGCCAGCAGCGTAAGACCATCCCTTTTTCCCACCATTTCCTCAAAGCCGGCCTGCCCATCATCCATCCGCCCGATCGTAAGCCGGGGAAACATCCTCTCAATCTGGGTGATGAGATAAGAAGGACGGATGCTCTTTCCCTGGCTGTTGATCCGGGAAAAAGAAATATAAAGCCGCTCCGATGGCTTGGTCATATTCATATACAGGTACAGCCTCTGGATATACATCTGCTGTCTGGGAGTAGGGGCCAGCTCAAACTCCGATTCCTGCAGAAATTCCCTGTCAATGTCAGAAATGATCCCGCCCTTTGAGCTTCCCTTTGGAATATTACCGTCGTTGACGCCTAAAAAAAACAAAACCTTCACCTGTTTTAACCGGCTTCTCTCCATATCTCCCACCACAATGCGGTCCACACTGCCGGGAATGATCCCCACTTCAATTTCTCCAAAACCTGCGTCCAAAATATCCGCAAACTCCTGCAAAGTCATTGATTCCTGGTCCAGCAAGGCTGTCACCTGTTCCAAAAGTTCCATCACCAGCCGGTAAATCTGAGCATACTCCCTTGCACGCTCCGGTTCCCCGTTTTCACGAAATTCCTGCTCATATACCGCCAGCTTTTCCTGGATCCTGCCTGCCACGATAAAATCATACAACGCCCTGACCAGTTCCCCAGCCGTCTGCTTCCTGCCAAGAAGGGGCACAAACTGTTCCATCATGTGTTCTCTTGTCTCATTGAGCGCTTCCAGCTCTCTGATCCCTTCTTCCCCTTCTTTTCCCGCCCGGACAAAAGCCTGCGACCAGCGGCGCTTCCCTTTTACGCCACAGGCAAGGACATAATTTTCCAGCCGGTCAATCTGCTCCGGCAGAAAATCCAACAGCCCGCACCTTAGATAATGGAACACCGTCTCGTAAGAAAAATTCTGCAAAACTACCTTTAAAGCGCTGCGGATATATTCAATCAACGGATTCAGCCTGAGTCCTCTGGTCCTGTCCACAAAGACAGGAAGATCGTAAACATCCGCTTCCCTCTCAAAATAATCCCCATAGGTTTCCAGATCCCCTGTGACTACCGCAATGTCACGGTAGCAATACCCTTCGTCCAACACCAGCTTCTTGATCCGGATACAGACCTGCCTTACCTCCATAGCAGGATTTAAGGCCTCCGACATATAAATAGAAGAAAGGACCTCTTCCTTACAGGAAATCGACGGATAGCGGAACAGATTCTGCTCCAGATGAGCCATCTCTGCATTCCCCTTAAATCTCGGATAAGGCGCATTTTTAATATAAATATCATCCGTTCTTCCAACATCCGCCTCTTTTGCCAGTTTACAAAGATCCCGCACTGTTTTCTTACTTAAAAAAAATAATTCCTGTTCTCCTCCAATTTGAAACGGATTTTCACGAATATCAATCGTTATGGAGACGATCACCTGCTTCGTCAGCCGCAAAAGTTCCTGGATCAGCCGATACTGAATCGGCGTAAACCCGGTAAAACCGTCAAAGACTACCACACTGCCTTTTATGATATGGGATTTCCCTACGGCCGCCGTCAAAAGCCCCAAAGTTTCCTCCGTTGTGATAAACTGCTCCTTAATATAGTCATGAAACCCCTGATAGATCAATTCAAGATCCTTAAGCTTCCGCCTAAGCGCCCCCCGCCCTTTTGCGTATTCCGCCAGTTCCCCGACCTGTAATGGTGAGATTCCGTACTGCATAAATTCAGAAACTGCCGATTTCACCTCATGGATATAACCAATCTTATTTAAGTTTTTTCCGATCACCGGCATATCATCCGCAAGTCCTGCCGCCACCTTCCGAAGCACCAGGCTTTTTCCGGTATCATCCAGCACTTGCTTTGATCCATATCCGGTCTCCTCAAAAATACGATGTGCCAGCCTTCCAAAGCTAAGCACATCGATATTCATAATGCCGCCCTTCGGGCTGGCATTCACCAGATCCACTTGTGTCTGCATGGTAAACTGATCCGGTACCAAAAATAAGAAATTCCGATCCGGCTCCTGATCCGCCCAACATGTTATTAATTCATGGAGCCTTCTGCTCTTCCCGCTGCCGGATCCGCCAAAGCAAAACTGTAATCCCATTAAAGTAACCATGCCTTTCTTATAACCTGCGAATTTGGGGCTGTAGTTCCAAATTCGTGTGTGAAAAATTTATTTTTCACACTAATCTCTTCCTCTTCCCAACATTTACAAAAACGGAATCATCTCTTTAACAGAGTCGAAAATTAAATCAGGAATTATTTTTGATTGATTCACATCTCCCATTCCCGCTTCTCCGCTAAGCACCAGAATACCAATACATCCGTTATTTACCCCGGCTGCCACATCCGTATAGAGCCTGTCCCCCACCATAGCGATCTTTTCCTTTTCCATACCGGCCCTGTCCGCCAGATAATCCATAATTTCCCCGTTCGGCTTCCCAACGATGTAATCCGGATAGCGGAAGGAAGACGCATGGATAAACGCATGAATCGCCCCTGCGTCCGGGATAAACCCGGTTTCCGTAGGGCAGTTAAAATCAGGATGGGTAGAGATATAAGGAAGTCCTTCCCTGACAAAGTCGCACACCTTACACATCTTTTCATAATTTAATGAAGTGTCAAACCCTGTCACCACCACTTCCGGTGTCCGGTCATCCAGGCAGATCCCCTCCTGTGCAAACTCCTCCATAAGCAGTTCATTCCCAAGTAAAAACACCCGTTTCCCCGGAAACTCCCGCTTTAAATAAGCTATGGCGGCCTGGCCGGAAGTCACGATCTTAGAAACATCAACGGGAAGCCCCATGCGTCCTAGTTTTTCCACATAAGCCTGTGGATTTTTAGAGGAATTGTTGGTCAGGAAATAGTACCTTTTCCCGCTTTTTTCCACCGCCTTTAAAAAGTCCTGCGCACCTTCGATCCATCGCTCCCCTAAATAAATGGTTCCGTCCATATCCAGTGCAAAACACTTGATATTTTTTATCAACTGCTTTTCGTCAGCATTAATTTTCCGTATCATAAATCCCCTAACAATATTGGTATTCTCTGAATGAACACCACTCATAATTTTATATGTCTGTTCTTTTGACCTGCCCATTGCTTAATCCGTAAACCCTACACTTCCCTGGTTGCCTCCTTTAACCACTCCAGCTCTTCATTTGTAAAATATGGATTTAATTTTTCAAATACTATTTTGTGATAATCATTTAATTGCGTCCGTTCTTTTTCAGAAAGAAGGCTGACATCCACACCGTCCAGATCGATCGGCACCCAGGTCAGATCCTCAAAATACATAAACTGCCCATACCCGTTCTTTTCGCCTTTACGGCACAAAAGCTCATTTTCCGTCCGAATCCCGTGGCTTCCTTCTATATAAATACCCGGTTCGTCGGTGGTCACCATGCCTTCTTCCAATACTGCGCTTTCCACACCTCCCGGAATCTGTTTCCACCGAAAACTGTTAGGTCCTTCATGAACATTCAAAAGGTAGCCTACCCCGTGCCCGGTTCCATGTTTATAGTCAAGCCCCCGTTCCCAGAATACTTCCCTTGCCCGAATATCCAAATTTAATCCTTTACAGCCATATAGGAAGCGGGTAGACCTTAGATGAAGCATAGCCTGCAGTACCAGTGTAAAATGCTCCTTCATTTCCTTTGTAATTTCACCCATAACAAATGTTCTTGTAATATCCGTAGAGCCTTCCAGATAATGGCCGCCGCTATCCACCATCAAAAATCCTTTTGGCTCGATCACTGCGCAGTTTTCTTCCTTTGCGCTGTAATGGACTATGGCGCCGTTTGCCCCATAAGCACAGATAGTCTCAAAACTGGGTTCTATAAAATGCTCCTGCTCCTTCCGAAGCTGTTCCAGATAACGCCCCGCAGTGATTTCTGTCATCGGAAGTTTCCCGATATTTGTCTTCAGCCAATACATAAAACGTGTTACCGCAACGCCATCTTTCAAATGCGCCTTGCGCAGGTTTTCCATTTCCGTCTGATTTTTCACAGCTTTCATCACTGTTGTCGGGTTTATCCTGTCAACTACCTCCAGCCTGCCTTCCAAAAGCCGGTCTGTCCGGTAGTTCATCCTTCCTTTGCACACCAGCGCCCTTATCCCATCCATGGAAGCCACATAGCGGTAAAAATCCTGGTACGGAAGCAATGTTACGCCGTTCTCCTCCAGATACCCTTTCACTTCGTCCGCAAAGACAACCTCCCCAAATTCTCTTTTATCTGCAAAAAGAAGGACCTCGTCCATCCTGATCACAGCATAGGCAAGGAACACCGGACAGTGATCAATGTCATTGCCCCTTAAATTAAACAGCCATGCAATATCGTCCAGCGATGTGATAATATGTACATCCGCTTTTTCTTTCTCCATTTCCTGCCGTACTCTTTTCAGCTTATCCGCAAGACTTTCCCCGCTGTAGCACTCCTCCAGTCTGAACACCGGCGCGTGAGGAAGCGAAGGGCGGTCCTGCCAGATTCCTTCGGCAGGTTCGAAATCCCAGATGACTTTCCCCTGCTTTTTTTGCAGAATCTCCTCATACTCCGCAGCTTCACCTGCCTGCACCACCTTGCCGTCAAAGCCAAGGTTCTGCCCTTCTTTTATCTGCTCTTCCAGATATTCCTTGAGGGTAGGCACATCCGGTTCCCCCATCTCCATCAATTTGATCCCGGTACCGGCTAACTGTTTTCTTGCCTGTATAAAATAACGTCCGTCAGTAAAAAGTGCCGCTTCCTTTCCTGTCACCACAAGGGTTCCCGCAGACCCGGTAAACCCACTGAAAAACCTGCGTACGGTAAAAAAGCCGCTGACATATTCGCTGTCATGGTCATCCGAAGTAGGAATCAGACAGCAGTCAACGTCTGCAGCTTCCATCTTATCTCTTAACCTTGTTAAACGTTCCTGTATCATGCTCAAGCCTCCATCTATCATCTGATTGTGCATTCCGCACATGATATCACCAGTCCTTCACACTCGATGTCTTCTGACCCTGATATCAATTTGATTATAGTAATTTTTCAGGCTTTTCGCAAGGTATTTCGCCACTATTTCTTCATCTTGGGATTAAAGAGAAGGCTTGCTAAGTATCCAAAAATAAGTGCCGCTGACGTTCCCACGGCCCCGGCTTTGAATCCGCCCAGGAAAAGCCCCATAAAGCCCTCTTTGTCCACCGCTTCCTTAACCCCCTTCATCAGCACATTCCCAAAACCCAGAAGCGGCACAGAAGCGCCGGCTCCGGCAAACTCCACGAAGGACTGGTACCATCCAAAGACACCCAGGAGCGCTCCCAGACATACCAAAAGTACCATGATCCTTCCCGGCATCATTTTTGTTTTTTCCATTAAAATCTGGACAAGGGCACAGATAAGGCCACCCACCCAAAATGCATTAAAATAATCCATGATAATCTCCTTTATTGATTGGATTCATCATGGATTATTATATACAAATTTAATTTTACCATTCAGATTTTAAATGATAATTATTTTTTATTTTTGGCTTTTGTTTCTGATTTCTATCTTACCATAGCCTTGATAGCCTTCATGAAGCATTTCCATATCCAACCGCCCGTTATGGTTAATTAGCCGGTATTCATTGTACGCTCCCCTGCGGTATTCAAAATCCTCGCCGTTATCCTGATAATGGGTATAGATTCCTTCTCCGGGATAAGTCTCCAGAATCAGCAGCTCGTCTTTTTCTTTTCCCACATGGGTCCTTACCGGATATTTGGGGATCACTGCCCCCGCCTTCACAAAGATCGGACAAGTATCAAGAGGCGCTTTTCGGATATAGCTTTGCCCTCCTTCTAAGGTCTCCCCGGTCCAATAATCGTACCAAACGCCTTCCGGCAGATAGACCAGCTTTTCCCTTGCCCCCTGCTCCACCACCGGGGAAACCAGCATCCGGTCGCCCAGCAGAAACTCGTCGTTTCTGTTTCTTACCTGTTCATCTTCCGGGTACTCAAGGACCAGAGGGCGCATCACCGGAAGCCCTGTCTGCTCACACTCATGCATCAGATCGTATATATAAGGAAGTAATTCATAACGAAGGTTCATGTACTTTCTACTGATCGAAAGGACTTCCTCCCCAAACTGCCAGGGCTCCTGCATCCTGCACCCTACTGCGCAGTGGTTTCGAAATAGCGGGGAAAAGCACCCCAACTGTATCCACCTTGCAAACAGTTCCGGTGTACTGTCACTCCCAAATCCGCCCACATCCGTTCCCACAAAGCTAAGCCCGGAAAGCCCCAGATTGCAAAGCTGAGGAATTGCCATGCGGATATGCGCCCAGATACTGTGGTTATCCCCTGTCCATCCGGTGGTATACTTCTGGGAACCGCTATAGCAGGCTCTTGTGATCACGAAGGGCCGCTTGCCGGAATATTCTTTCCACCCCTCATAGGTGGCCTTCGCCATATTATGGCCGTAAATATTATGGATTGCCTTGTGAGGAGCCGGCTGATCCTCGTCGGTAAAGACCACGTCATCAGGAAGCGGCCCCCGAAAGCTTGCAGGCTCGTTCATGTCATTCCATACCCCTGCCACGCCTAAGTCGATCAAAAACTTTTGTTTTTCCGCCCACCAGCTCCTTACTTTCGCATCACCGAAATCAGGAAATACGGCATCCCCGGGCCAGACTTCATTGACGTAGATTTCTCCCTCCGGCGTGGTGGCAAAATATCCTTCCTTTACCCCTTCCTCATAAACATAGTAATCTTTTTCCAGCTTAACACCGGGATCTATGATCGTCACAGCCTTGATCCCCATCTCCTTAAAGTCTGAGATCACCTGTCTCCCGTCCTTATAAGTATCCGGATTCCATGTGAAAACTTTATAGTGATCCATATAATCAATGTCAAAATGGATACAATCGCAGGGCAGGTCAGAGTCACGGAGCTTACGTGCGATCTCCCTGATCTCTTCCTCAGTCCGGTACCCCCATCTGGACTGATGGTATCCTAATGTCCACATCTGCTGCATAGGCGCCCGTCCGGTGAGGAACGTATAGTTTCCCACCACCTCTTTCATATTTCTACCGCCGATAAAATAGTAGTCCAGATTCCCTTCCATTGCGCCAAACACAAGATAATCAGGGCATTCCTTCCCCAAGTTAAAAAAGGTTTTATAGTGATTGTCAAAAAAGAACCCACAGCATGTCTTTTCCTTTAGCAGGAGGAAAAAAGGGATGCTCTTATACAGGGATTTAAAGTTATCTTCCTGAGGGTCGGGAATATCCGAGTTCCACATTTCATACTCATATTCCCTCTTATTTAACACACCGGTCTTATCCCCTAATCCGTAAATACAGTCTTTGGCGTCTAATGCGCGCAGCTCCTGTACCGGATAATCCGCCGCCCGGTCAGAAATACCATGCCCTTCCTTGGAAAGCAGCTCTTTGGAAGCCTTGTCAAGGCCTGCCCCCAGGTTCCTTGTTCCCCTATAGGCAAGGCTTAAGGGCTGATTCTCTTTATCATAAAAATCTACCATAAAATCATCACCGACTACAACGGTCAAGGATGCTGTCTTCAATATGACACCGGATTTCTCCTGCGCCACCTGCGTCAGTAATTCCTCTTCGGAAGCGTTTTTCCCTGCGTTTAAGCGCTTCCCCAGCTCTCCTTCCACGGCCCTTGTCCGATGCCCGCCGCCAGTATAGTCCACAAGCACATTGACAATATTGTCGGTGATTGCTTCCAGGACTGGACTGGTCTTGCTTCCCTCATATTCAAAATAAACCTTATTACCGTCTGTGCGGTATCCCTTTAATTTCCCAAACATATTAGTTCCTTTCTTTCACCTTTTTTCTTTTCCCGGAAGCTGTACCATGATCACCGCTCCAAACACCAGTCCGCATCCAAGCAGTTCCTTAGGGCTCATAGCCTGTCCTAAGATCACCCAGCCTGCCAGCATGGAAATCACCGATTCCATGGAAAGGATCAGGGACGCCACCGTGGGATCCAGATTCTTCTGCCCTACCACCTGCAGGGTATAGGCTGCCCCGCAGGACATGATCCCGGCATAGGCAAGGGGCAGGATTCCGTCCACAAAATTGGATAGCTCCGGCTTTTCAAAAATCAACGCTAAGATACTGCAGATCACGCCTGCCGTAAGAAACTGCAGGCAGGATAACTCCACCCCGTCCGCCTTGGGGGAGAAATAATCAATTACCAGAATATGTACCGAAAACAGGATGGCACAGATAAACACGTATCTGTCACCTTTGCCAAGCGTGAGGCTCTCACTCATGCACAAAAGGTACATCCCAAACATTGCGACCACCGCCCCAAGCCATACCTTCCCGGGTATCTTCTTTTTCAGAAAAATCCCCATGATGGGCACGATGATAATGTATAACGTGGTGATAAAACCGGCCTTTCCCACTGTAGTATATAAAATGCCATACTGCTGGAACAGGGCTGCCGAACAAAGAGCAAGTCCGCAGCAGATTCCTCCGGTCACTGTAACTTTTGCGCTGCCAAACAGCTTCCTGTCCACTTTCGGAGATTTTCTCCGGTACAGCACAAGGGGAAGCAGGACCATGCTTCCCATAATAAACCGCGCCCCGTTAAACGTATAAGGGCCCATGTAATCCATCCCCACGCTCTGCGCCACAAACGCAACGCCCCAGATAAATGCCGCAAGAAACAGCAAAAGGCTGCTTTGCAGAGATTTCTTATTCATACTTACTTTTAATCTCCTCCATCACCTGCCGGATGCTCTTGTTACTGCAATCCAGCGTAATATCCGCATATCGCTCATACAACGGCACCCGCTCGTCATATAAATCTTTTAGTGTAAAACCAGGCTTTAATACCACGCCCCGCTCATGCAGGTCGCCAAGCCGCTCTGCCAGTTCCCCGTAAGGCAGTTTCAGATAAACCACCTTTCCGTTCTCCTTAAAATGCTCCATCGCTTCTTTCCCGTAAATGGCACTTCCGCCGGTGGCTATCACCGTATGGCTGGCTAAGATGGAGGCATTGATTTCATTTTCAAGCGCCAAAAAACCTGCTTCCCCCAGCTCTTCTATCAACTGGTAAAGCAGCTTTCCGGTCCTCTCCTGGATGACCAGGTCCGAATCCAGAAAACGATATCCAAGCCCCTTTGCAAGGACCACCCCCACCGTGCTTTTTCCTGAACCCGGCATCCCGGTCAAAATCACATTATTTCTCATAAAACCGCAATCACTTCCACTTCGCAGAGGACATTCTTGGGAAGCTGCTTCACCGCCACGCAGCTTCTTGCCGGTTTCCCTGTAAAGTATGCTTCATACACACTGTTAAATGCCGCAAAATCCGCCATATCCGCCAGAAAGCAGGTGGTCTTCACCACATTTTCATAAGTAGTTCCAGCCTCTTTCAGGATTTCACCCACATTTAACATTACCTGCTTTGCCTGCTCCGTAATATCGCCTTCCTTGATTTCCCCTGTTTCCGGTACGATGGGAATCTGCCCGGATGCAAACAACATACCGTTTGCAATGATTCCCTGTGAATACGGCCCGATCGCCGCAGGCGCTTTGGTTGTAGATACTTTAGTCAACATAACTTTCTTCCCTTTCTTTCTTATGATTCTTCAAACTGTGCCGTCACATAAAATCCCCGCTCGTTCTCAACCACACGGGTGACCACTCCTTTTCTTGCCAGCATACGTTCCCTGAATGGCACATTTCCTGACATGGCTAAAGACGGGTCGATAATGTAATAATAGTTGCTTGGAAGAAGCCCTTCCGTCACCGTGACCTGATCCCCCTCCTTTAAAAGGCCGGGGCGCTCCATCTTAAATTCCATTTCACGCATATGTATCCCTCCATCCATACTATTGTAATCGGGATGGAAATTTTTTTCAATCTAATCTTTGCCAGGAACACGGAAGAAGAACAGCACAGGAATTTTACAGCGCAAACTCTTGATACAAAGAAGCCCTGTCTCAAAGTTGCCCTCATCCAAGTCGCCTGCTTTGACCAGGTTCACGTGGTAATCCGCAATAAAACGTTTATACACAATACGTTGGCACGTTTTGTTTTCTTCTTTTAATTCTAACATATCATGCAGGTTCATGCAACCGTCATAGGTCTCTTCCCCGTGGTAAAACACAATTGTTATAACGGGATTCAGTTTTTCCTCCTTCGCCATGCCTGACAGGAATTCACCCCCGGACAGTTTTCCTTCCCTGCTGCGGCTCCGTTCCCTTAATTGTCTTTTATACTCCGTAACGTCGTATTCCATACACCGGATGGGCATGGCATAATCCACCTTGTTCTGGGCTTCAATGCCGATCACGATATAATAGTCTCCACCAAAGACCGCCTTCAGGGAATCCCGCTGCCTTTCAACATACTTTGGCTTCCCGGGCGGCCGCTTTACGGGCGGCGGGTTTTCCTTCAAGTGGGTGACTCTCTCCCTGTCCATCAACTGGTCCGGAAATACCACCTTTTCCCCGTTGTGGATGCTGCCATTAATAAAGTCCGCAAAAACGACAGGGTTCGATAAATAGCTGCAGATAACATTGTTCTTTTGTCCCATAAAAATAACCATACCTTTCCGTAACCTGCAAATTGAGGCCGCAGGCACAATATAACTCCTTCTTTTTTGAAATTTCAGCGATAACCCTTAATGGAAATAGTGCGCCAGATCACCTTGGCGTAGAATAAGCACGAATCTAAGATGGATTTATCATAACAGCCAAACCCAATTTCACCCCGTAAGGAAAACCCCCTTCGCAAAGTAAATAAGGCTTCCCACCAGTTTTCCGCAGGCAGCGGCGGCAATCGCCACTCCAAGCCCGTGACGGAAGCCGATACGCCTTGCAAAGATAGGGATGGAGTTTAGCATCTCCGCAATCGCCAAAGCTAGGCAGCCCACAAACATCCCCGCAAAAAAACCAAAAATGATCAGGAAAACATTCCCTGCCATCCTCCAAATAAAATCCGTATCTGCCCCAAAAAGCTGTCTCTCCAAAACGAAAGTTCCTAAATTCCCCAGATCAGAAAATAAGCTGAAAAAACCCCCCGTCAGGGTTCCTAACACCACCGCTTCCTCCAGCGCAAACACCTTTTTAGCCACATGCATCTTCCCTGCAAACCTGGGGATCAGCCCTACGGACACCAGCACGGTAAACACGCCTGCGGATGCTAAAAGGCCAAAACTAAGCCCGCAGATTCCCATAAAAATATGTTTAAGAAACGTCAATGCTCTTTCCCTCCCTGTCCGCAGTCTCAATCAACGCCTTATTTACGTCAGTCTCATAAATGCGCATTTCCACTTCAATGGGCGTAGGATCTTTCGTGATCCGCCTTCCGCCGATATGGTTAAAAAACATAATGATCCCAATTGCCAGCCCGATGGAATAAGAGACCTCCAAAATACTGTACCCGTCCGCAGGATAGCCCATCACAAGCTCATATACCTTAGAAAAGATCTTGTTAATGCTGATGTCATTGTGGAATGCCATGATCGTAAACCCTGTGCCAAAAAAACTGATTGCCGCAACAAAAGCAAGCTTGATCCACTGGACCAGCCCCTTATGTTTGTTCACATTGATATGCTCGATCAGAATATCCGTTTCCCCCAGATTTTCCACGGTAACATTGGGGAACAGCTTATTGACCTCCTCAATTACTTTCAGTATGCTGATCACCTGCCTTTGGGATGCTTCTTCCTGAAAATGATGCAGTTTGATGGTTTTGACTTTAGACAGGATGATTTCATCCGTACAGATCAGTTTCCCGATGTCTTTTAAGTAAACATCTTCTGACTGCAGCTCTATGTTTTGTTCTGCCTTTAAATAGAGAATTACATTATTAGTGGACATAGTCGTTTTGCTTCTTTCTTTTTATTGGCTTATTATGGATTTATCCGGAGAATTTTATTCATAAAAAATGCAGGCCAAAGGGCCTGCACCATGAAATTTATTTTCTTTTAATTCAGGATAAACTGCATCAGGACAGGATCATGGTCGGAATACTCATACCCCCAGTCCATGTTCTGATAGAAATTCACCTCCACATTGTCGGAGACGATAAAGCCGTCCAGGGTCACCGTATAGGTCCGGCCTTCCTGATATGGCTCGTTGGCATTCCGGCAGGAATTATGGGCAACGTCCGACGGGTTTGCGGAATCGATCGCCATGGAAAACCCTTCGGGCAGGCTTTCCCTGGGGAAGGGATAGGCCCACTCCGGCGCATTTTCCTGTGCCTGCGTTTTCAGGTCGTGGTTAAAATCACCGCCGCAGATCACATAATTCCCTTTCTTGTAATCCGCTTCCATATCCCCATACAGCATGGCAAGCTGCCCTGCGCGGATCTCGTCACTGCTGCCATAGGCAGACATATGCATATTGTAGATACAAAGCTGCCTGTCATTCTCCGTAGGAATCCGGGAAATAGAATAGCACCTGTCCAGGTCAACAAACTTGCTGAAAGATTCTGATATCGGAAGGCTCCTTCTTCTGGTATCCTTAAAGCCTTCCCGGGAATAAGTCACCAGTCCGCTTACGCTGGCGCCATGGGGCTGCCATGGCGGAAAAAATAAAAATGGGGAATCGTAGTTTTGAGCAAAATCATAATAATATCCCTTGATAAACTGATTTAAAATCTCCAGCTCATCCACCTGATAGGACCTGGTGCTGCCCCGGTCCACCTCCTGCAGCAGGATGAAATCCGGGCTTACATCGTTTATGATCTCTGCCATGGCGGAAACCCCTGCAATGACGCTTTCCTCATCCTTCGCCCAAGAGGACTTCCCTCCGTCCATAAAAAAGCTAAAGTCCTTCCGGTAAGCCCCAAAGCCGATATTGTAAGTAAGGATCAGATAATCCCCGCCTTCTCTTAATCCAAAGTCCTCGTCAAAGTATGTGTTTTCCCCGTTCCGGCTGACCTCAAGGGTTAAATTATCCGGAAGCCGGTAATACGTATGGAACACATAAAAAACGTAGGCCCCCAACACCACAAACAAAACAAGTGTTATGATCAGAATTCTTTTTACTGCTTTCTTCAAAAATCCCCCTCCTGTTTCCCTATGTGGCAATGACCTGCGGCAGTTTATGCCACACAGTTGTTATTTTATTAATTCCAGCACACAGTTCACGCCGGGAACCGTATGAAGCGGCAGTCTCCCGCCCGTTACCGGAAGCTCCACGTTCCTGACGATATCTTTAGCCATGCGGACGCCATCCGCCACCTTTAAAGTGACATCCTCCATATACGGCAGGTCTGACCTCACAATAACATGCCCGCTGTCGTAGGAAAAGAGCTGTATCCCCGAAGGCCCCTCAAGCACCGCAGGCATTTCCTTTCCAAACAAGCCCCGGATCACACTAAGCACCTGTACCGGATAATGATACAGATCCCCCATATCGTCCGGTATGGTAATGATACTGATATTGCCATCCCCGTAGCTGCACCTTAGCACTACCGGGAAATTATTATCGGTACCGTATGCCGCCGCCAGCTCCCAGACATCGTTGGTACAGTATTCCATCTGCGGAATCAGCACGGGCTCTACGCCGGTATATTTGCCGCTGATGGATACGCCGCTGTTCTTACTGTCGGCAAATTCGCTGACCATTGCCTTTCTGGCAGAATATTTCACATTCACAAACTCTGAGAAACCATCTCCCAGCTTCCTAACAAACCCGCTGGTCACAATAACGGATCCGCCCTCCAGCATACTCTTTTTCATCTTAGAGACGATCATAGGGTCATCCGCCGCCCCTTCCGCAAGGAAGATCACCTTTTCCTTTTCCGGATAGTCGATACAAGGCTCTAACGGGATGCCGCACATCCCCAGGTAATTATGGATGTTATCTTCCCCTCTCCCGTTAGCGGGCCGGTAAGCTGCCGCTCCCACAGGGTTGCCTAACTGTCCTAAATACCCGTCCACCTCATCAAACAACTCCCCAACAACCGGAGCAAACAGACGGAATGTGGGATCGTCAATGATAGAGCCCAGGCTGAACAGGGCAACTTCCCTTGCCTTGGCAAACAGCGTAAGATATGCCTGCTCCAGATAAGAAGTCAGGTTATATGTACATTCATAAGGGTCAAACCAGCCGCCTAAGTTCCTTCCCGGGGCTGCGCTTTCCAGATAACGCATAATAAAGTAGCTTAAATATTTGGGCAGATGCTGGGCCGCATATACCGGATTCCTGGTCTCCGTTCCCGTATAAATGGAATCAAACAAAGAAGGTTCCATTTTCAGGTCATACCCTGTCTCGTTAAACACCTCGTACCACTGGGGGAACTTGACAATAACGTTGACGTCGGGATTTACCTCTTTGGCCGTCTTCATCACGATCTCTTCCGTGATCCGCCTTTTCTCCGATAGGCGGAACTCTGACCAGGACCGCTCCCCTTTTTTTGCCACGCAGTCCTTACAGCGGCAGTTAAGGAAATAAAAGTCGTCAAATATAAATTCGTCGAACACTTCCGCGTTGAGCGCAACTGCCTTTCGCAGGATCTCCTGCCCTTCCGGCTTGGAATAGCACAGGGAAACGAAACCGTCCTGATCGTTTTCCCCTGCACAGGTGGTGATTCCGCCGGACACCGCAATGCCTTTCCCCTCAAAGTACGCCTTTACCTTAAGGAGCTGTTCCTTGCTTGCCCATTCCAGCCCCCTGTAGCATTCCACATAGGCCCGCCCAATCTTTACATGGTCAGTAAGATGCCGGAACCTGCTCTCAAATTCCGCTTCATCCGTGATGCTGTTCACATTGTGGACCGGACAATACACAGCCACATTAAAATTTTGATAGCTTGTTTTATTCCTCATTTTTTTCATATGCCATACCTCCTGAAATCAGGATAGCATTTGAACCGGATTTTTTCTATTACAGTTTCGTATATTAATTGTATAATTCTCTACGGAAACAAAGCCAGGGCCTGCATGCGCCTGTCCTGGCTTTGCCGCTAACGGCAGCTGACCAGTTCCACCCCGTGGGCGATACCCGGTATACTCTGTCCTTCATTAAAGCTTGTCTTGGAAAGCAGGGCCCCAGTAGGAACAAATAACACCCGTTTCCATTTTCCTTCCTCAAGCTGCTTTAACACATACGCGGATAAGACCACCGCCGAGCAGCCGCAGCCGCTTCCCCCGGCATGGGCGTCCTGGCTCTGGTCATAAATCTCCATCCCACAGTCCATATGCACCTTGGAAATATCCATCCCCTTTTCCCGCATCAGATCCCATAATACCTTCTGGCCCACGCTTCCCAAATCCCCGGTGATGATCTTGTCATAATCCGAAGGAACCCGGCCGAAATCCATCAGGTTACGATATATGGTATCACAGGCCGCAGGCGCCATGCAAGCCCCCATGTTCATGGAATCCTTTAATCCATAGTCCACGATCCTGCCTATGGTAAGACCGGAGACCATGGCCCTGTCATGCCTGCCTCTTGTACTGCTTAGGATAAAGGCGCCGCTTCCCGTTACGGTCCAGGTCGCTGACAGCGGCCGCTGGTTCCCGTAGCCCAAAGGAAAACGGAACTCTTTTTCCGCACTGGCAAAATGGCTGGATGTCACGCAGGCGGCATGTTCCGCCATCCCTCCCGCGATCATCACCGTTGCCATGGAAAGGGTCAGCCCGCAGGTGGAACAGGCTCCGTACATCCCTACCAGAGGGATCTGAAAAGAAGCCACCCCAAAACTGCTGGCTATGGACTGGCCAAGCAGGTCTCCCGCAAAAAGATACCGGATCTCCCCGCTTTTCATGCCGGATTTTCCGATGGCAAGCTGCAGCGCTTCCTTTTGCAGCGTGCTCTCCGCCTGCTCCCAGGTATCGCACCCGAATTTATCGTCCGTTCCCACCACGTCAAAGCTGTTTCCAAAGGGTCCTTCCCCTTCTTTGGTTCCCACCACCGAAGCACTGCTTCTTATATAAACAGGCACAGGTACTTTAATGCTATGCTCACCCTGCTGAAAAATTGCCCCAACTGTTGTATCCATAAAAACCTCCAGATGATTTACTTTCTACTATCTTTTCTCATCTGGATTTTTTTATTCATTTCAAATTTTTTACCTGCAAGACCCGGGCTTTAAACCCCGTGGGAAAGCAGAAATTCTTTCCACAGGTCATTATAAACCCCCAGCAGATGAATCTGGTCAAACGTGTATTCCTCGTTAAGATTTCCTTCCTCGTCACAGACCACTTCATTCACATCAATATAAAAAATGTCTTTGTTATCCGCTAACGTAGCCACGGCGTTGTTCCTTGCATTGATATTGCTGTTATTAAAGATCGGGTCCTTGCTGTTCTTTTCCCCGGAAACATGCATAACGCCCTGTATGATGAGCTTTGCGTCCGGCTCCCAGGCCCGGAGGGTATCCACCACCTCCGTGTATTTTTCCATGTAATCTTCCGTGGTGCCCCGGCCAAGCTCGTTGATCCCCACCATCAGGTAAATCTTGCCGTAATCCTTTGCCTCTAAGGCTTCCCGGATCGTACCAAGGCCTTTAAAGTCCTCCTCTAACACTTTATAAACGGTCAGGGAAGTCTCGCAGTAAAAATCCGCATGTTCCGGCAGGCTCGTATAATCCCGAAGCCCCACCGTCCTGGAATCCCCGATAAACAAAGCGTCATCAAAATAACTCTCATCCACCTGTGAAAAATCGTATGCGGCGGCACGGACCACCCCTGCATCACCATAAATATCCGCTGAAATATGGTTCAGGTACTCCTCATGTGTACTTTCCCGTAAGGGCTCTAACCTTCCTTCCGGAATCTGCTCCGGGTCTTCCTGCACCGGATCCATGCCCTCCTTCATATCATTCCCTGAAACATCCCCGATTTCCGGAGGTTCTTCCGGCGAAAGGCTTTCGATCCCTTCCTCTTCTCCGATTTCCTTGGAAGCTTCCCTGTCGGTTTCCGGTAACCCCTCCTCCATTCCAGGCTCCTTTGAGTCCGTTCCCTCCTCTTTTGCGGCAGGGGGCTGCTGGGGCGGTTCTTCCCCGGAAAGATTCCCACTTGCCAAAACAGTTTCCTGCTCCAAAATATGCCATGGATAAATGCCGTCATTGACAGCCGCAAACATCACGGACAAGACCGGCGCCTTTAAGGGAACATATTCCTGGCCGGCATAGACGCTTTGCCTTCCGCTTATCCCAATGATTGTAAAAAGGATCCCTGTACTAACAAGAATGATAAATAAAGGACACTTCCTAATCCACTTCATAGCTTTCCTCTTTTCTGCCAACTTAGAAATTTAAATACATAAAGGGATTCCCGGCACTGCTGGACAAGAAATAAACCGAATACCAGAACACCACCGCAAGAAGCAGGATGGCGGCCGGGTTTTTCTTATGTTTTTCAAAAAACCGGAACACCCCGGGAATGCACAGTACGATCCCCGCCGCAAAATAAATCCAGTAATTCTGCCCGTACCTTATGATATCCTGTTGGTTCACCGAAATTCCCGCACCGCCGATCAAAGGGAACAAACGCCCAAAATAAACCCCAAGCTGCTTTAGATCGGTAATCGCAAAGACCACCCAGGTTAAGGGAATCAAAAACAGCACATATAAGCTGCCCAGTACCGGAATCTTATCCAGATATTTTCCGTAAACAAACTTTTCCCCGATTATCAACACACCCAGCACCACGCCCCAGATCACATAATTGACGCCGTTCCCGTGCCAGATCCCGGTCAAAAGCCAGACCACCGCAAGGTTTAAGAATAGACGCCCCCTGCCGCATCTGCTTCCCCCCATAGGGATATACACATAATCCCGAAACCAGCTCCCTAATGTGATATGCCATCTTCTGTAAAACTCCGAGATACTTTTTGACGCATAGGGATGGTTAAAGTTTTCAATAAAATTATAGCCAAGCATCACCAAAATCCCCGATGCCATCAGAGAATAGCCCCAAAAATCAAAGTAAAGCCGCAGGGAATACCCCGCCGCCCCAAGCCATGCCAGGGGCGTTGAAATGCTTTGGAACCCGATCATCTGCAGATCGTTCCACAAGATTGCCAACTTATCCGCCAAAAGCACCTTCATCCCCAGTCCTAAGATAAAATACTTAAGCCCGTCCTCAAGCTGCTCCGCATCCCACTCCTTGAAAAGCTCAAACTCCCCCTCATGATAGCGCATGATCGGCCCGGAGACCGCCTGGGGAAACATCATAAAATAAAGCGCCACATTCTTAAGCTTTGGCTTTTCCCACATTTTTTTCCGGTAAAGATCCACCTGGAAGGATATCATCTTAAAAATATAATAGCTGATGCCAAGAGGCAAAAGCGAATGGTCCACAAAAGCGCCAAGCAGCTTAAATACGGTCAATATGACCACATCCATGACAACCGCCCTTATCATGAACTGTTTCCTTCGCCTTTTCTGCCACTCATGGAGCTCAAACCCTTCTCCCACTTTCCATGACAGTGTCGCAAAAAGATGGTTCAAAAGCGTTGCCGCCACCAGCGCAAGGATAAACACGGGCTCCCCCACGGCATAAAAAATAAGACTGCCTGCTAAAAATGCAATCTCACGATATTTACAGGGCACAATATAGTATAATATCAAAAAAACCGGTAAAAACCGGAATATAAATTCTAAACTGGAAAAACTGACCATCTTCAAAATCCTCGTTCTTTATCCCATCGAAATATTTTTGTCCTTCACTATAGTTTATCACCCCTTACAAAAATCTACAAGATAAGACATCCCCATACCCTTACAAAAAATTATGGTAAACTTGGAATTTATCTGTATATTTTTTTCAAGGCCACGCAAACTAATGAAGAGAAACTGACTAAAATTTATAGGAAATGAGGAAGACTATGGGCGAACAAAAAAGCAAAGAACAACTCTCCCTTGAAAAAGATTATGAAGAATACGTCAAACGCATCACCCCCACCCACAACCTGCTTTTACAGATGTTAAAAGCCTTCATCACCGGCGGCGTTATCTGTGTGGCGGGCCAGTTCCTGTTAAACTTTGCATCCAATGCCCTGGGCATGGACAAGGACATGGCAGGGAGCTTTTGTTCCCTAGTCCTGGTACTTGCAAGCGTGCTTTTAACCGGATTTAATATCTATCCATCCATTGTCAAATTTGGCGGGGCAGGCGCATTAGTTCCCATTACCGGGTTTGCTAACTCTGTGGCTGCCCCCGCCGTGGAATTTAAAAAAGAAGGTCAGGTGTTCGGGATCGGCTGCAAGATTTTCACCATTGCCGGTCCGGTGATCCTTTACGGGATCTTCACCAGCTGGGCGCTGGGACTTTGTTACTGGATCTTAGGCGCCGCAGGAATTTTGTAGAGACCTGTATGAAGTTAGGATCATTTATTCATTTTGTAGGGCGGGTCCGCCGGATAACCGCCCTTTAACTTCTGCATCCCCCTCTGGATAGCATCCTTAGAGGTCTTCCAGTCCGCATCCTTATTCCGGTAATCAAACTTATCCACCAGCCAGGACACATCCTCCTGCAGACGCTCCATGTTCTTATCCATCAGTTCGAACATAGCCGGGTAAAATTCTTTTTTCTCCTTATCCGACAGACGGCTCTCCCCGTATTCACAAAGATCGCCAAAATGATGCAGACAAAAGCCTTTCCCGGAACGTATCCGGCGTCTGAAGTCCTCATCCTTTTTATACATAAAAAAGAAGGTATCCATATACCTGTCATAGGTGTCCGCAAAGCGGCTGCAGATATAGCAGGACTTCTCCTTCTCCTGCGCCCAGATGCCGATCGGGTTTGTCCTTTCGGTATTCTTTTTGAGCTTTCCCATAAACGATGATTTCGTGGGAGCAAATTTGGCAAACTGCTCTTTCATTTCCCCCCGCATCTTCGCATAATGAGTCTTTAAGATCCAGCCATTCCCCAGGGTGTTCCCATAATCAAACATCTTTTTAAAATGCTCCCTGCAAAACCCCGCCTTATCCGTGGCTTCCCGCACATCGCTTTCCATATAAGACGAACCGCTTCCTAAGGCAAAGTCCAAAAGATCCTGTTCCACTTCCCGCTCTATAAAGCAAAACGGACATTCATCATCAGCATTTACCGCATCATTTAACGGAATCGTATAAAGTGTCTCTTTCATAGCCCCTCCTTTACTTCTTACAGCTCATTATTTCGATCATATGTAAATACTGCTTTAATTCCCTGTAATAGATCTCCGGCTGGAACGCTTCCTCCGAAAAACGCTGGGCCATCAGCCCGTCCGCCACGTAATCGATCATCTTTCCAAGCTTAAGCTTGTCCACCCCATCCCGGAAACGACTGTCATCCGCCCGCTCCATCAGCTCACCAAACCACTCAGGCAGAACCCCTCTTTTTTCCTCGGTTTCCACTAAGGCTTCGCTGACATCCTCGCTCTTACTCCTGTTTAAGAACAAAAGCATATACGGATAATTCTTCATCACCTGAAGCTGGGCCTGTTTGATCTGATCGATCAGTTTAAAAAAATCCGTTTCTTCCTTGGAAACCCCGGAGGAAAGCTCCAGCATCATATATCTGACACTATAATCATAAATAAACGAATACAGCCCTAGTTTGCTGATGAAATAATGAAACAAAAGCCCTTTGCTGATGCTTGCCTCCCTGACGATCTCATCCGTGCTGGCATGTCCGTACCCGTTTTGGGCAAACACCTTAAGCGCCGCATTGATCATCCGATCCTGCTTTTCCTTTTTCAGGTCAAAAAATTTGTCATTCATATAAATCCCCCATCGGCATTTAGCCGCCCTTCCCCGTTGACTTTTCCAGTCGAAATTAAATATACCATATTTTTCATTGTCAGGCAATAAATTTCTGGATTATTTATACATATTCTCTTTTCATTTCCGCAAAATAGTATTAAGATATTCCTATACGATGAATAACCGAAAGGAGTCTATTTATGTCCAAAAAATTTGGGAAATTTTTACTTTTCTCCGCTATGGCAGGAGCTGCGGCATATGGGGTCTATTCTTATATGCAAAAGAAAGAGCAGGAAACTTCTTTTGCCGGTGTGGATGACACAGATGACGATTTTGATGATTTTAGCGAAGACCTGGATGAAGAGCCTGTTCCTACAAAGGTTCGTTCATATGTTTCCTTAAATCTCGACAAGGCTGAGGCCATTGCCACAGAAGCTTTCCATAAAGCAAAAGAAGTCATTACCGACTCCGTAAATCAGGTCCGGGAGACCGTTAAATCCGTTACGGATAGCCAGAGCGCTTCCGAAACCAATTTTACCGACCTCACCGCACTTCAAAAAGAAACGGCAAAAGAATCGGCTGATACCGAAACCGTGGCAAGCGAAAACCCGGCCGAAACGGCCGCACCGGCGAAAGAGGCGTCAGATGAGACCGCCCCCGAAACGGCCAGCTCCCAGCAGCCCACGGAAGATACCGTTGAAGCGGCAAATACACCAAAAGAAAAAGCCGCTCCCTCCGGACAGGTAGAAGAATTTTTTGACGACACGCCATAGCGTAACGCGTCAGCTTTATATGAAAAGTAAAAAGCCCTGTTGCTGCCCTCCCGGCATGCAACAGGGCTTTTGGGGTTTATTCCGATACGGAAACTCTCCGTTCCTTATTCCCCCAGACCGTTCCCGCTTTTAAAACAGGGCTTAATTTTTTGTACACAAGGAGCGTCACAAAAGAAACGCTAAACCCTTTCAACAGGTTTAAGGGTGCCACCGCAAAGATCACTAACGTGGTCACACTGGTAATGCTGCCATTAATCTTCGTTCCCATCTCCACAATGGCTTCCAGCGGCATCCCGTACAAAACAGAAAACGCCGGAAGAAGATATACCGCATTAAACATGGTGCCAAATACCGTCATGATCAGTGTTCCTATACCAGACGCAATGATCGCGTTTTTCTTGGTCTTATGAAACATGTAAATAATGGATGCCGGTAAGATAAAGCTGCACCCGATAACGAAATTGGCCAGATCCCCTACAAATGCCGTGCTGGTGCCTTTGATCAGAAGCTTCAGCATGATCTTACAAAACTCGATCATGATCCCCGCCACCGGGCCAAAGGCAAAGGTACCGATCAATGCCGGAAGTTCGCTGAAATCCAGCTTATAAAACGGCGGGGCAAAAGGCACCGGAAAGTCCAAAATATGCAGGATCATTGCAATTGCCGAAAATACCCCGATCATTGCGATCTTCCTTGTGGATAAGATACGTTCCGTCTCCCGGTTTTTCTTTTTGATCAGCTTTTCCGCCGCATATGCGATCACAAACAGCGCAACCGCAACTCCCACTGATACCATGACAAATATCACATTGTCCTTTACGCTTTCCCATAATCCGTTACTCATTTTACCATTTCTCCTTTCCATTTGCGGAAAAAGTCTTCACGATCCTGCACATAAAAAAGCCCCGGATGACTATCCGGGGCAAAACTTGCAGAAATATGACACCTCACACTAAAAGCCGTCTTCACCGCTTCCTTCCTGCAGTTTCTTCTCTCATCCAGACTTTACTGTCGGTTTTGGAATTTCACCAAATCAGCCATGCAACATTTACTAACCCATATATGTATGCACAGGTCGCGGACTATACCGCCGGTAGGGAATCTCACCCAACCCCGAAGAACTTTTTCTATTATTTTTACCAAAATCATTGTAGTACAGGAAACGGCCAAAGTCAACACTTAATTCTTCTGGTTAAGTCTCATGGTAAGCCCGATCCTCTTTTTCGGCACATCCACGGTCAGCACCTGGACATCCACGATATCGCCAACGCTGACTGCCTCTAACGGATGTTTGATAAACCGGTCCGTGATCTGGGAAATATGTACCAGCCCGTCCTGATGGACGCCAATATCCACGAAAGCGCCAAAATCAATTACATTGCGCACCGTTCCTTTCAGGATCATCCCCGGCTTTAAGTCCTTCATGTCAAGGACATCGCTCCTAAGGATAGGGGCGGGCATGTTTTCCCTGGGATCCCTGGAGGGCTTTTCCAGCTCCTTTAAAATATCCGTCAGGGTGATCTCTCCGATCCCCAATTCTTCCGCCATCTGTTTTTTGTCTTTGATCTTCTTTTCCAGACTGCTTACCGCCTGGCTTCCATCCGCCTTTGCGCCCTGGGCTGCCCCTTCCTTTTGCTTTGAAGAATTCTCTTCGGCCGCCATGACCATACCGCCCATAGCAGCTGCCAACGCTTTTCCCATAGCGGTATTGGTATTCCGGATCACTACCTTTTGCTGTTTGGGCTTTGCCTCTTTTTTGGCTGCCCCGGAAGATTCCTTTTTCACTGCGTTTTTACTTGCGGCGGCTTTTTGTGCCTTTCGCACATCATCCATGGTAAGACCCATCTTATCCAAAAGCTGCATAGCCGCCTGATAGGATTCCGGGTGGACGCTGGTAGCGTCCAACGGATTATCTCCGTCAAGGATGCGCAGAAATCCCGCGCACTGCTCGTAGGCTTTCGGTCCTAACTTTGGCACCTTAAGGAGCTGGGCACGGCTTCTAAACCGCCCGTTCTGCTCTCTGTAATCCACGATATTTTTAGCGATTGCCTTGGAAACCCCTGAGATATATTCCAAAAGGGATGCGGACGCCGTGTTCAAATCCACGCCCACCTTATTCACGCAGTCTTCCACCACGCCGCCTAAAGCCTCCCCAAGCTTTTTCTGGTTCATGTCATGCTGGTACTGTCCTACCCCGATGGACTTCGGGTCAATCTTCACCAGTTCCGCCAACGGATCCTGGAGCCTTCTTGCGATGGAAGCGGCACTTCGCTGCCCCACGTCAAAATTAGGGAACTCCTCCGTTGCCAGTTTACTTGCCGAATACACGGAAGCGCCTGCTTCGTTGACGATCACATACTGAACGGGAACATCCAGCTCTTTGATCAGTTCCACGATTACCTGCTCGGATTCCCTTGACGCGGTCCCATTGCCCACGCTGATCAGGGAAACACCATATTTGCCGATCAGCCGCTTTAACTCTTTTTTTGACTCCTCCACCTTATTCTGAGGGGCGGTAGGATAAATGACTTTGGTATCCAGCACCTTCCCGGTAGCGTCCACGATCGCCAGCTTGCAGCCCGTACGGAATGCCGGATCCCAGCCCAGCACCACCTTTCCCGCAATCGGCGGCTGCATCAGAAGCTGCTCTAAATTTTTCCCAAATACAGAGATTGCGCCGTCTTCCGCTTTCTCCGTCAGTTCATTCCTGATCTCTCTTTCAATCGCCGGTGCGATCAAACGGTCATAAGCATCCTTGACCACCTCAGTAAGAACCGGTGTAGTAAACTCATTATCCGATGTAATGATCTTTTTGGCAAGGTACTGCAAAATACGCTCCTGAGGCGCTTCCACCTTAACCGTCAGGAATTTTTCATTTTCCCCCCGGTTTAACGCAAGGATCCTGTGCCCTACCGTTTTCTTTAAAGGTTCCTCATAATCATAGTAGGTCTCATAAACGCTCTGGGCTTTTTCGTCCTTGGCCACACTGGTCAATTTTCCTTCCTCCATGGTGGCGGAACGGATATACATACGGTAATCAGCCTCATCGGAGATCGTCTCCGCAATGATATCCATAGCGCCCTGAAGGGCATCCTTTTCACTTTTTACTTCTTTTTCTTCGCTTACATACTTTGCGGCTTCCACTTCCAAAGGTTCTGTGGCATCCTGCTTCAAGATATATTCCGCAAGCCCATCCAATCCCTTTTCCTTAGCCACGCTGGCCCTTGTTTTTCTCTTTGGCCTATATGGCCTGTATAAATCCTCCACTACCACCAAAGTCTGTGCCGCAAGGATCTTTTCCTTAAGCTCTTCGGTCAGTTTCCCCTGTTCTTCGATGCTGGCGATCACCTGCTCCTTCTTTTCTTCCAGATTGCGCAGATAATTCAGTCTCTCAAACAGTGTCCGCAGCTGTTCGTCGTTTAAAGAACCGGTGGCCTCTTTTCGGTACCTTGAGATAAAAGGGATGGTGTTCCCCTCATCGATCAATTGAACGGCGGCTTCCACCTGCCATTTTTCCACCTGCAGTTCTTCTTTCAGTTTCAGTACAATATCCATATGCTCCATCCTCACAATGTATGATTACAGCCCCGGCAGCATATTTTCTTTTGCATGCCGGCTGCTCCTTCTCTATTATAGTGGATAAACCATCTTATTTTCAAGAAAGATTTGTATTATTGAAAGGAAAGTGCTAAGATACTTTTACAGGCATTGTTCCATACAATGGAACATGTATTTATGGAAAGGCAAGGTTATTCCTATGGATCATCAAGAACAAAATTATTACTATCAGCCCCAGAACCTCCAAAATGCCGGTGCGGCTTTTGCCACCGTTTCCATGATCTTGGGACTGGGCTGTATGTTTTCTTTCCTTACCGTTTACCTTCCGCTGGTTTTTGGAAGTCTTTCCATCATCTTTGCCATTCTTTCCAAAGGCTATGGCAAAAAACTTTTGATCAGTGCAAAGATCGGGCTTTGTACCGCTATCGGCTGCATAGGCCTGATCATAGTGATCATGGGAACTTTCATCACCCTTTTCCTTAGCAGCAGCAGAAGCGACATGATCCGCTTAGGCCAGCAGATGGATCAGCAGTTAGAGGATCAGTTCGGAATTTCCCCGGATGAGATTTTAGGGCAGTCCTATGAAGATATCATGGAAGATTTCGCTGACTCACTTGGTAAACCGGTTTCACCTTACTAAAAAATGATGACACTTTGTCTATGATTATGAAAATAAAGGAGTTGACACATATGTCAGGTATAATTTCAGGCGCTTATTCCAACGTGGTTCCCTATCAGGCAGGTGCAGGGTATGCATCTATGTCCGGAAATGTCCAAAAAGCCGGAAAACCGGTCTTAAATCCCGGCGCAGATACTCAGATATCCCCCGGGCGGAAATCTTCCCCCGCGGAATGTGAAACCTGCAAGAACCGCAAATATCAGGATGGGTCTAACGAAATGGTATCCTTTAAATCAGCGGCCCATATCTCTCCCCAGGCTTCCGCTTCCAAGGTCCGTGCCCATGAACAGGAGCATGTAAGCAACGCTTACACCAAAGCGGCCAAAAATAACGGGAAAGTGCTTTCCGCTTCCGTTACCCTAAAGACGGCAGTCTGCCCTGAATGCGGGAGCAGCTATGTATCCGGCGGCACTACCGCAACCAAGATCAAATATTCCAATGAGGAAAACCCTTATGTCAAGAACCGGAAATCCGCGGATGCAATCTCTTTGGTCGGCAGCAACCTGGATCTTGCCGTGTAAACGCTTTATGATACAAACTATGGAAAGGCATGGCAGTGTGAAAAATAAATTTTTCACACACGAATTTGTGCCTGCGGTCCAAATTCGCAGGTTACGGGAAAGGCATGGTTATTTTTATGAATCATTATTTATCCTCAAATGAGTTAAAAAGGCTGGCCAAGGGACAGCTTCTTGGAAAGTACGGCATCACGGTCGGTATCTTAGCCCTCCATCTGCTTTGTACGCTTCCCATCCAATTTCTGTTTAATCCCCTTGCACAGATAAGCCCTTTTCTTTATTACATGCTTTCTTTGGTCATCAGCGTTTTTGCTGGCTTTTTCACTGCCGGGGAAGCGCTTATTTATCTGAAGGTTGCCTGTAACCAGCCCCCCGCCGTGATGGATCTGTTTCACTTTTTTACCCCGCCTGTTTCCCAGAAAGCAGGCAAAGTATCCCAGATCCAGTTTCTGTTAGCCGTGATCTCTTTAGCTGCCACATTGCCTTATACCTATGTGGGCAGCCTGCTTCTTACATCTATGATAAGCTGGAATCCCAATGCTTCCATGCTTCCCTTTGGAGCAGGAACGTTCCTGCTTTATACTATCTTACTGGTAGCCGGAACCGCCATTGAAGTGTTTGCACAGCTTTTATTATCCCAGATTTTTTATCTGATGCAGGATTTCCCGGAGTATACGGCGGCGCAATTGCTAAAGCTTGCCCCAAAGCTTATGAAAGGGCATAAAGCAAGGCTGTTTTATATCCAGCTAAGCTTCCTGCCCCTTATGTTACTTTCCATCTGTTCCTGCGGACTTGGCTTTTTATGGGTGTACCCTTACATGCAGGCAACTTATGCAAACTTCTATTTAGACCTGATGCGGAACAAGCATCCGCACACCCCATAATGGCATTTTCCCTACTCGTACGGAACATCCGTCGGCCTTTGCCGTTCCCCTGCTGTACGCATTAGAAAGAGCCGTCGTTAATCCGACGGCTCTTTTGTATTGATCCATTTTAGATATGCATTGATAAACGGGTCAAGAGCCCCGTCCATGACCGCATCCACGTTTCCTGTCTCAGCGCTGGTCCGATGGTCTTTTACCATGGTATATGGCTGCATCACATAAGACCGGATCTGATTGCCCCAGCCAATCTCCTTCACTTCACCCCGGATATCGGACAGTTTTTCCGCATTTGCTTCTTTTTTCAGCATATACAGCTTGGCCTTCAGCATCTGCATAGCCTTATCCTTATTCTGGAACTGGGAACGCTCATTCTGGCACTGTACCACGATCCCGGTGGGAAGGTGGGTAATCCTGATTGCGGAAGAGGTCTTGTTAATGTGCTGACCGCCGGCACCGCTGCTTCGGTAAGTGTCGATCCGCAATTCGTCCTCATTAACCTCCACGTCCACGTCTTCCTCAATATCCGGCATCACATCCAGCGACACAAAAGAGGTCTGGCGTTTTCCCTGAGCATTAAAAGGAGAGATACGTACCAGCCGGTGGACACCTTTTTCTGATTTTAAGTATCCGTAGGCATTCACCCCGTTGACCTGGAAAGTCACTGACTTGATCCCTGCCTCATCGCCATCCAGATAGTCCAGCACTTCCACGGAAAATCCCTTGCGCTCCGCCCATCTGGTATACATGCGGTAGAGCATGGAACACCAGTCACAGCTTTCCGTTCCCCCCGCTCCCGCATTTAGCTTCAGGATAGCATTATCCCCATCGTATTCATCAGACAAGAGGGTACTGATACGGATTTCCTCAAAAGAAGCAATAAATTCATCTAACTCTTTCCTGATATCCGCTGCAAGCTGGGCGTCTTCTTCCTCATCCCCCATCTCGATCAGCATTTCAATATCCTCGTACTGTCCCTCAAGCCCTTTCATGGTTTCGACAATGTCTTTTAAGTTCTTTAGTTCTTTCATTTTCTGGTTCGAATAATCAGGGTCATCCCAAAAGCCGGGAGCCTCCATCTCTCGTTCCAGTTCTTCAATCTTCTTTGACTTATTTGCTAAGTCAAAGTGAATCCCTCACTTCCGCTAAAGGGCTCTTGTAAGCCTGAAGTTCAGACTTCATCTGGTCTAATTCTACCACCTTGCGTCACCTCTTTCTTTATTTTATTTTATGGGCAAAATCTATTTACGCCCACAGCACTGCTTGTACTTCTTCCCGCTGCCGCAAGGGCAGGGGTCATTGGGATAGATCTTGGCATTTTCCCTTTTCACCGGCGCTTTGGCAAGGGAATCGTCCTTGTTCGTTCCCGTCACTTTCGCTACCTGTTCTCTTTCCACCTTCTGCTCCACCCTCACATGGAACAAAAGCCGCACCGTCTCCTCACGGATATTCTGGGTCATCTCATCAAACATCTCATAGCCGCTTAGCTTATACTCCACAAGCGGGTCTCTTTGCCCGTAGGCCTGCAGACCTACGCCCTGACGGAGCTGGTCCATATCGTCGATATGATCCATCCACTTCCTGTCAATGATCTTAAGTAAGATTACACGCTCTAACTCGCGGATTGCTTCCGGTTCCGGAAACTCCGCTTCCTTTGCCTCATAAAGCTTTACCGCTTCTTCCTTCAACTGCTGTTTTAACGCATTTTTCTTTGGCGTGTTGATGCGCCCGCGGTTAATATGTTTTAAGGGGATGGTGGGAAGCAGCAGCGTATTTAACTCCTCTAAATTCCACTCATCGTAATCCGTATCATCACCGATCACGATATCCACGGCATTTTCCGTGATGTCCGTGATCATCTTATAAATGGCCTCCCGCATACTCTCACCGTCAAGCACCCGGCGGCGTTCTTCATAAATGATCTCCCTCTGCTCATTCATCACCTGGTCATACTCTAACAGGTTCTTCCTGACACCAAAGTTATTGTTTTCTATCTTCTTTTGTGCGGACTCAATGGCATTGGTCAGTGATTTATGCTCAATCTCCTGCCCTTCCGGGATGCCAAGGGCATTGAACATGCCAATCAGGCGCTCGGAACCAAAAAGACGCATCAGATCGTCCTCAAGGGAAATATAAAATTTGGACTCACCGGGGTCGCCCTGCCGCCCGCTTCGTCCGCGGAGCTGATTGTCAATACGTCTGGATTCATGCCGCTCCGTACCGATGATCTTAAGGCCTCCTGCTTTTTTGGCCTCTTCGTCTAACTTGATATCCGTACCACGTCCTGCCATGTTAGTGGCAATAGTCACGGCCCCATGGATCCCCGCATCCGCCACGATCTCAGCCTCAAGCTCATGGAACTTTGCATTCAGCACTTTATGCTGGATTCCCCGTTTGGTCAGCATTTTGCTGAGTTCCTCGGAAGCCTCGATGGTGATCGTACCAACAAGGACCGGCTGCCCCTTTTCATGGGATTCCTTTACCGCATCCACGATGGCATGCAGCTTTTCCTTCCGGGTCTTGTATACCGCGTCGTGCTGGTCGATCCTGGCCACCGGTACGTTGGTGGGGATCTCGATAACGTCCATCCCGTAAATATCACGGAACTCTTTTTCTTCCGTAAGGGCCGTACCTGTCATGCCGGCCTTTTTCTCAAATTTATTAAAAAAGTTCTGGAAAGTAATGGTCGCTAACGTCTTACTTTCCCTTTTTACCTTCACATGTTCCTTCGCTTCAATGGCCTGATGGAGCCCGTCCGAATAACGGCGGCCCGGCATGATACGTCCGGTAAACTCATCCACGATAAGAACCTGATCATCTTTTACCACATAATCCTGATCACGGAACATCAGATTATTTGCCCGAAGCGCCAGAATAATATTGTGCTGGATCTCAATGTTTTCCGGATCCGCAAGGTTTTCAATCTGGAAGAACTTCTCCACCTTGTCAACGCCCTGTGCGGTAAGGTTGACTACCTTGTCCTTCTCATTGACGATAAAATCTCCGGTCTCTTCCCGCTCAATCCCCATAATGGCATCCATCTTAGAAAGATCCGCCATGTCCTCGCCCCGCTTCATCTGCTTCGCTAAGATATCGCAGACTTCATAAAGCTTGGTGGATTTCCCACTCTGACCGGATATGATAAGGGGTGTCCTCGCTTCATCAATAAGCACCGAATCCACCTCGTCGATGATAGCATAGTGCAAAGAGCGAAGGACCAGCTGAGCTTTATAGATCACCATGTTGTCACGCAGATAATCAAAGCCAAGTTCATTATTCGTCACATAAGTAATATCGCAGGCATAAGCTTCCCGCCGTTCTTCCGGCTTCATGCTGTTTAAAACAACGCCTACCGAAAGCCCTAAGAATTCATGTACCTGTCCCATCCACTCCGCATCGCGCTTGGCCAGATAGTCGTTCACCGTCACCACGTGCACGCCTTTTCCTTCCAGCGCGTTTAAATATGCCGGCAAAAGACAGGTCTGGGTCTTTCCTTCGCCGGTCTTCATCTCGGCAATGCGCCCCTGATGGAGGATGATACCGCCGATCAGCTGTACCCGGTAGTGCTCCGTGCGCAGCACACGCCTTGCCGCTTCCCTTACCACCGCAAAGGCATCCACCAAAATGTCATCCAAGGTCTCCCCTTCCGAGAGACGCTTCTTAAATTCCTCTGTCTTAGCCCTTAATTCTTCATCCGTAAGCTCCATCATGGAAGGACGCAGGTCTTCAATCGACTGTACCAGCCCTTCTATGCGCTTTATTTCCCTTTCGCTATGCGTACCAAATATCTTTTGGACAAGATTCATATTAATACCATGCCTTTCTTACAAATGTTCCTTATCCATGCTGCAGGCAGAGCGCATGATCTGCCGATTTTCTATTGCCATGAATAAAAACATCCCTATCACAAAAAACTGCAAATTTTATTGTAACAGATTTGTACACTTTATTCAACTGTTCAAATATTATCATTTTGTGAACTGTTGCATAAATTCCCGATACAGAGAATCCCTGAAGTTTTCATCAGAAACTGCCCTGCCCAAATCATCCAGCCTTTCAGAGACCATCAAGGCAGCCGTCAGACTTGCAAAACGTTTTTCGCCTTCCATCATTCCCGCGTTCCGCTCATCAGCGAGCCATTCCTTCATTGCTGTACACATACCAGAATCTCCTTCCGTTTTCTCTTTCTTTTTTATAAATTTATTAGGGATGTTCATTAAAACTCTGACCACATAAAAGGTGTCCTCGTCTATGTCCTCGATCCGTTCCCTGTTTTTCTCAATATAATCCATCAGTTCCTTCTTGTCGCCCTGCCTTTTTAAAAATCACAATGTAGCAGTCATCGTGAAAGACTGCTTTTAACACATCCCGCCGCCTTTCAACATACCGTGGCTTTTGGGGATGCACCGTTCCTTCCTTCTGGCAGGTGACCGTCTCCCGGTCTGAAAGCTGCCCGGGGGATACCACTTTTTCCCCGTTGTGGATGCTGCCGTTGATAAAATCCGCAAAAATGACCGGATCCGATAAGCAGCTGCATAATGCGTTGTTCTTTTGTCCCATAGAAATAAACACTCCTTCTCTGTTTTGAAATGTGGGTGATAAACCCTGATGGAAATAATGTGCCAGATCGTCTTGGCGGTAGAATAAACACGAATCTAAGATGTCCTAATCATAACAGACCGGGGCAGGGATTACAACATTGCAATTATAAAATTCCGGCTGAACAACCGTGGATGAACAGGGGAAGCTGCGCAGGTAACATATTCGTGCGGCCCTGCTAATGGGCGTAGACTGAACCGTTCAGCTGATTATAAGGATTTAGATAAAAAATTACCCTGACCTGACAGGCTTTGCTATTAAGAAAGCTATCAAGGTCAGGGTATTGAGTTCTGTGCAGGACCGTTAATACACATTGGTGACGGCCGGGCTCTTTCTGGTTACGTTACACTGTTTGGCCCACGCCTGTTTCCGGCAAAACAGGAATCGCTGCAATCCCTTTTGCCAATTCCTCATCGTCAGGGATATAATCTGTCATTTCCCCATTATGGAAACGCTCATATGCAATCATATCAAAATATCCTGTTCCGGTAAGGCCAAAAAGGATAGTCTTTTCTTCCCCTGTCTCTTTGCACTTCATTGCCTCGTCAATAGCCACCTTGATAGCATGGGAGCTTTCCGGCGCAGGCAGGATGCCCTCCACCCTTGCAAACTCCTCCGCCGCTTTAAACACAGCAGTCTGCTCCACGCTCACGGCATCCATCAGCCCATCATGGTAAAGCTGAGAAAGAACGGAACTCATGCCGTGATAACGAAGCCCCCCTGCATGGTTTGCCGCAGGGATGAAGCCGTTTCCCAAGGTATACATCTTAGCTAACGGGCAGACCTTCCCGGTATCGCAGAAGTCATACACAAATTTCCCTCTTGTAAGGCTGGGACAGGATGCCGGTTCCACCGCTATAAACTGATAATCAGCTTCCCCACGGAGCTTTTCACCCATAAACGGTGAGATCAGCCCTCCAAGGTTAGAACCGCCGCCGGCACAGCCGATGACCACATCCGGTTTTATCCCATACTTATCCATTGCCGCTTTTGTTTCCAGGCCAATCACGGACTGATGCAAAAGAACCTGATTTAACACGGAGCCAAGCACATAGCGGTAGCCTTCCTGAGATATTGCGGCTTCCACCGCCTCGGAAATTGCGCAGCCAAGGCTTCCCGTGGTTCCCGGAAATTCCTTTAAAATCTTTCTCCCCACTTCGGTAGTCTCTGAAGGCGAAGGGGTCACGCACGCACCATAAGTCCGCATCACTTCCCGCCTGAAAGGTTTCTGCTCATAAGAGCATTTTACCATATAAACCTGACAGTCAAGGTCAAGATACGCACAGGCCATGGAAAGCGCTGTACCCCACTGCCCCGCACCGGTTTCCGTGGTCACGCCCTTAAGCCCCTGCTTCTTTGCATAATAGGCCTGGGCAATGGCAGAGTTTAATTTGTGACTGCCACTGGTATTGTTGCCCTCGAACTTATAATAAATTTTCGCCGGTGTCTTTAACTTTTCTTCCAGACAATACGCCCGTACCAAAGGGGACGGCCGGTACATTTTATAGAAATTCCTGATCTCTTCCGGGATTTCAATGTAGGCCGTGCTATCGTCCAGCTCCTGTTTACACAGCTCCTCACAGAAAATCCCCTTAAGCTCGTCAAAAGTGATCGGTTTTAATGTTCCCGGGTTAAGAAGCGGCGCAGGCTTATTTTTCATATCCGCCCGCACATTATACCAGCTCTTTGGCATCTCATTTTCTTCCAGATAAATTTTGTAAGGGATTTTGGTTTTTTCGCTCATCGTTTTCCTCCATTCTGCACTTTGTGCTGCTTTTAGTTTCTACAAGGCACGCCACGGATCTATGGCGCCCTTAGCGGTTTGGGAAAGTTTCAGTACATAAAAAAACCCTTCCCCCAACCAATTTACTGCTGGGACAAGAGTCAAACTCCTGCGGTGCCACCCGGCTTGATGTATTTAACATCCGCTCATCGCATACTATCATATGCTTGATTTGGTAACGAAGTGTCCTCTCCGTCTCGCCTACTTCCTTCGGCTCGCCCTCAGAAGCCCATTCCCTTAAGCTGCCCATGCCGCCTTCCACCAATAGCGGCTCTCTGTGATGAACTGACCCAGTTATGGATCACTTAACGTACTTACTCTTCTTCAACGGTTTCTGACTACTTTTATATCATATGACAGCCGTAATGTCAATGAGATTTTTCACATGCATAACTATTATTTTATAATCGAAAAGGCAATCCCGCTATGGGTGGCGGTATTCATAACGCAGCGGATTGAAGCAAACGGTATTCCATTCACGCAGTATACGTGGGCAATCCTTCCTTTCCGGCTCCAGTTTCTTTACCGCGGCCTTAGAACGCTCTATCAGTTCACCATCAGCCTTAAAAAACACCGATTCCATCCACGGGTGGAACTCTGTCAAAATATCCGGCGCAACATCGTGAATCTTTCCTTCATAAAACTTCAGCATGGCCTTTTCGGCCACTTACAATCCTCTACTACAGGCAAAAAAGGTGCAAGCTCTTCATCCACCTGCGCATATAATCCCAATCCTCATTCCGGAACTTCCATCAATAATTTTTCATAAAGATTATACCAGGGAAGCCCAAACGCTTCATATCCCAGGCTTACCGTTCCCGCAAACCGGTATCCACATTTTTGATAAAGCCGCTCCGCCGGGATATTGCCTTTTACCACGTCAAGCCGTATGCTCACACACCGCTCTTCCCGGGCCACCCCTTCGGCAAACGCCAATAATTCCGTTCCTATGCCGCACTTTAAAAAATCAGGATGGACGGCAAGTGTATAGACCACGTAAATATGCTCATCATCATCCTCTGCCAGCCATTTGCCATTCTGATATCCATCCTCCTGCTCATGCTTTAACATCACCGCCCCTGCAATCTTCTTCCCAATCCAGACAGCATACAAGGCATTCTTCTTAAGCCCATCTTCCGCATCGCGGCGTGCCGGGTAAATCCCTTTTCTCCACCCCGGATAATTCTTATGCGCATCCAAATAATCACAGATATCCTCGTACAGCTTTTCAATATCATCGAGGTCTTCTTCCACCGCTTTCCTGATCTTAATATCCTGTTTCACAGCCGTCTCCTCCTGCCCAATTATTTAAATCCACCATTCGGGAGTAATCTCCCCAAGCGTTATGACCCGCTTTGTTTCATAGTCAAGCAGTATTTCAATTTCCTGATAATTATCAGGCATGACCTGGGTCATCAGTTCCCGGCACGCACCGCAGGGAGCACCTGATTTTCCGTCCGGCATGATCGTCAGAACCTTTTTGATCACCGATTCCCCATTTGTTATCATATTAAAAATGGCATTTCTTTCTGCGCAAATCCCAAGGGTGCAGCAGGTGTCGACACATACTCCCGTATATATTTTCCCCGATGCGGACAGAACAGCGGCAGCAACACCGCCCGCTTCTACATAATCGGAAATCTTTCTGCCATTTTGCACCATCTTTGCCGCCATAAACATTTCATCCCAAATATTATTTTTCACACGCTCCTCACTTCCCGCTATAGTTTCTTGGTAAAACAGATAATCCTGTTCGTTTCTGTAAAATCCATTGCCCATGCTTCACTCGGAGCAAGCAGTTCTTTGGCATACCCTTTCCTGCGATATTCCTCTTTCACGAAAATCCCCTCAAGATAACCCACCGGCGAGGTTTTGGTTCCTTCCACATAGTCATATCGCAATTGGCACTGTGCAAAACCGACAGGTGCGCCGTCCTCATATTTTAAGAAAAACCTGGCTTTTCCGCTGGCAATGATCTCGGAAAACTCTTCAACCAGTTCGCTGGCCGGATGATGTTCCCACACCTGGGCAATTCCTTACTATCTTACCACAAATACATATACCATGTCATTCCTAATTGCTATGATAGCTTTCTATATATCAAAAACTTTGAGTTTCGGGAAAAGCACGCAATCATTCCGGACATATATGGCAGTGGGCGGCACCGGCCTGCCGGCAACGCAATTATGCTTTCAGGTTACTTGCATTTTCCTGTCGGCAGTGTTATTATTTTAACGATGTAAAATCCTAAAATTTTATCAATGTACAGAAAGGAATATCAGAAAATGAGCAAGACATTCTCAGAATTAATTGCCAAGGTTGGCGAATGCGGCATGAAAAAGGTCGCAGTGGCTGTCGCTCAGGACTCAGCAGTATTAGAAGCCGTTAAAGCTGCCAAAGAACGGAAAATTGCTGATGCAATCTTAGTTGGCGATGAAGCAAAGATTAAAGAAATTGCGGCACAAATCCAGATCGATTTAAGCGATTTCGAGATCATCAACGTGCAGGACGTTACCGAAGCCGCCCTCACTGCCGTAAAACTGGTACATGACGGCAAGGCTGATATGTATATGAAAGGCCTGATTGATACCAAGGGCTTTTTAAAGAGCGTCCTCGATAAAGAAGCAGGACTGCGCACCGGCAAGCCTTTATCCCATGTATGCGTGTTTGACGTGGAAGGCATTGACCACCTTTTATTCCTGACAGACGTTGCTTTTATCCCTTACCCTACTTTAGAGGACAAGGTACATATTATTGAAAACACACTGGAGATCACCAAAGCCTGCGGCATTGATAACCCTAAGGTTGCACCCCTTGCCGCCGTTGAAGTGGTAAACCCGAAAATGCCGGCCACGGTAGACGCTGCCGAGCTGACACAGATGAACAAGGACGGAAAGATCCCCGGGTGTATCGTGGACGGTCCTCTTTCCCTTGACCTTGCCATTGACCCGGAAGCCGCAAAGCACAAAGGAGCTACCGACAGGGCAATCCAGGGGGATGCCGACATTCTTCTTTTCCCGGATATCCACGCCGGGAATCTGGTGTACAAGGCAATGGTGCACACCGCAAAAGTCGTAAACGGAAATGTGCTTACCGGAACAAAAGCTCCCGTTATCCTTACATCCCGTTCAGACACCATGGAAGTAAAGGTTAACTCCCTTGCCCTTGGCGCAATCATTGCCGAGAGTATCAAAAACGCAAATTAACCACACCACAAGAAAGGTAATAGGAAAATGGCAATCAAAAGTTTAATCATTAATCCCGGCTCCACCTCCACCAAAATCGGTGTTTTCGAGGATGAAACCCTTTTATTTGAAGAAACCCTCCGCCATTCCACGGAGGAGATCGCACAGTACGCTTCCATCGTAGACCAAAAAGACTTCCGTAAGCAGATTATCTTAGACCTGCTTTCCAAGAAAGAATTTGACATCAAATCCTTACAGGTTGTTGTAGGCAGGGGCGGTATGTTAAAACCGATCCCCGGCGGAACATACGCAGTCAGCGACGCTCTTTTGGAAGATTTGAAAATAGGCGTACAAGGCCAGCACGCCTCTAACCTTGGCGGCATCCTCGCACGGGAAATCGCTGATTCCATCGGCATTCCTTCTTATATCGTGGATCCTGTCGTGGTGGATGAGCTGATGCCCATCTCCAGATATTCCGGTGTGCCGGAACTGCCCCGCACCAGCGTGTTCCATGCGCTGAACCAAAAGGCTGTCGCAAAACGTTATGCAAAGGAACAGGGAAAACCTTACGATTCCCTTAATTTAGTGGTTGTCCATATGGGCGGCGGCGTTTCCGTAGGCGCTCACGAAAACGGCCGTGTCATTGATGTGTTTAACGCCCTTGACGGCGACGGAGCTTTCTCACCGGAACGGGCCGGTGCCGTACCTTCAGGTGCGCTGATCAAAATGTGCTTTTCCGGTCAGTATACGGAAAAAGAAATTTATAAGAAACTGGTGGGCAACGGCGGCTTTAACGCCTATGTGGGAACCAATGATATGCGTGATGTAGAAAAGATGGTAAACGATGGCGATAAGAAGGCAGATGAAGCAAGAGAAGCTTTCATTATGCAGGTTGCAAAGGATATCGGCTCCATGGCATGTGTCCTTAAGGGGAAAGTAGACCAGATCATCGTTACCGGCGGTATTGCCTACGACAAGCACGTAGTTGCCGGACTGAAAGAAAGAGCCGGTTTTATCGCACCTTTCACCGTATATCCCGGTGAGGACGAACTGCTTGCATTGACACAGGGTGCACTCCGTGTTATGAACGGGGAAGAAAAGGCTATGGAATACTAAAAAATTCCCGTTTAGTTGAGGTACTTGGTAAATAATTCCGCCGGGATGAGGGGTAAAAGTCTACGTCGCCACGCTAGGATAAAGCACTCGCGAAATGGCTCCTTAAGATTTTTATCCCTCATCCCGGCTGGGCTATTGGCTCATGTAAGCCCAACTGGCCGCTCGACTAGATTTCTACCCACTACGTAGCTGGCTATTTGACGCAATGTGGCGTAAATGGCACTATTAGCGGCAGCCAGCTAAGTAGTGGCTTTGCATTTAGTTGAATGTTTCGTTGGATTAACGTTAGCCAAAAACTCGAAGGGAAGAAAATAAAAATCTTAAGGAGCCATTTCGCGAACGTATTATCAAGCGTGGCGACGTAGACTTTTATTTTCTTCCCTTCTGGCATTTAGACAATCCTTTTACTCCAACTAAACGGGAATTTCACGGTTTACTCACATACCCTTCCTGATCGATCACCACCTGTGGGGAAAGTGCCCGCATCTGATTTAAAATCCGCTCTTTTTCCGCCCCATATACCAGATCCACCTTGCAGTCTGACTGCAGTGCCGGCACAAACTGAAGGCTTTTTATCCCTTCCATATTAAGGGTCACCTTTACCATCCCGGTATCTACCGTTTTGGAATTAAACCAAAAATTCCCCAGACTGTAGAACACCGGCGTATCCCCCGCATACGTGATTCCCTGCAGGCAGTGGGGATGGTCGCCTATGATAAGGTCCGCCCCTGCTTCCGCAATCTTAGGGGCCTGGTCAAGCTGCGCCCAGTCAGGCTCCGTCACGTTCTCCGTTCCCCAATGGATATAGACGATCACAAAATCGCTGTTTTCCTTTGCCCGGCTCACCGTCTCACAGAGTTTTTCCGGATCCAGGCACCTGAACACTCCGGGGGAGGTTTCCGTGGCTCCTTTGGTATCGGGATTCTCCAGACGCTCAATCTGGGTAGCCGCCACCAGCGCAATCTTCATATCATTTACAATATAATAAATTGGCGCTGAGGCCTCGGAAAGATCCCGGCCAGCGCCTACATAAGGGATCCCTGCCCCGGACAGCGTATCTAAGGTGTCCAAAAGCCCCGTCTCGCCAAAATCATAAATGTGGTTGTTCGCCAGCACCGCCGCATCCACTCCGATATCGTGAAGATATGCTGCTGTTTTGGTATCCGCCCGGAAGGTAAAGGTCTTCCCTTCCGTTGGAACACCTCTGTCTGTAAACGGGAACTCGTTGTTTGCTATCAGGATATCCACCCCCTGCAGCTCTAAAAGCATCCCATCCGAAATGCCGTCATTGATCGTTCCGCCCCGCCTTAGCAGATTAGCCATGATCGCATATTCATCATCAAGCAGGATGTCTCCCACAAACCCCAGTGTCACCTCCTCTTCCCGGTCCGCTTCCCAAGCATAAATGCGGTTCGCCTTCCTGTATTCCACATCCGCCAGTTCTTTTCCGTACCTGGAAGGTTCCGGCGTAGCTGCCTGTGCCATCACCTCCTGTCCGTCGGGCACGTTCTCCCAAAAAGAAGGGGGATCTTCCACATGAGCCGTCTGGTTCTTTGCTTCGTTTTCCTCCTCTCGCCCTTCCCGTCCGAAAACATACGGTTTTAAATAAAATTTCACCGCCGCAATGACCAAAAGACCAGCTAAAACCACCGCACTTAACGTAATGACAAACACCCATACAGGCTTTTTTACACCGGATCTCTTTTTCATTTTATACCTATGCTTTTCCCGCACGGCCCCTCCCATATGGAAAAAAGCCAAATGCGCAGCAAGCTTACCCTCCTTACTGTTTTCCTATTACCAGTATAGCACAAAAACCGCCTTCCTAATACCGGAAAGCGGTTTCCATATCTTAATTATTTCCTCACTTAAAATTTCGTCGTGTTGACTTTAAGTCCAGGACCCATGGTAGATGAAAGTGTAATACTCCTTAAATACTGGCCCTTAACTGCTGAAGGCCTTGCCTTAACAATCGCTTCCATCAAAGCATTAAAGTTCTCCATAAGTTTCTCGTCTGTAAAAGAAACCTTTCCAATCGGAACATGGATGATATTGGCTTTATCAAGCCTGTACTCGATCTTACCTGCTTTGATATCGTTCACAGCCTTGGTCACGTCCATGGTAACCGTTCCGGCTTTCGGGTTAGGCATAAGACCCTTAGGTCCAAGAATCTTACCAAGACGCCCTACAATACCCATCATATCAGGTGTTGCCACCACTACATCGAAATCAAGCCATCCATCATGCTGGATCTTCGGGATCAGCTCATCGCCGCCTACGTAATCCGCGCCAGCCGCTTCCGCTTCATTTACCTTATCACCTTTTGCAAATACCAAAACCTTAACGGTCTTACCTGTTCCGTTCGGGAGCACAACAGCTCCACGTACCTGCTGCTCTGCATGGCGTCCATCACATCCGGTTCTGATATGCACTTCAACTGTTTCATCAAATTTAGCAACTGCCGTCTTTTTAACAAGAGCAACTGCCTCCGCCGCATCATATAAGTTCATGCGGTCAATCTGCTTTGCAGCTTCTATATATTTCTTTCCATGTTTCATTATTCATTCCTCCTATGGTTCAAACGACATAATGCTTTATGTCTCCCACTTGCTGAAAATTTATTGGTTAGTCTTCTACTGTAATACCCATACTCCTTGCAGTGCCGGCAATCATGCTCATTGCCGCTTCAAGGCTGGCAGCATTTAAGTCAGGCATCTTCATTTCTGCAATTTCCTGGATCTTAGCCTTGGAAATTGTTGCAACTTTTGTCTTATTCGGTGCTGCGGACCCGGATTTAATATTGCATGCCTTCTTAAGAAGAACTGCTGCAGGGGGAGTCTTCGTAATAAAACTGAAACTTCTGTCTGCATAAACTGTAATAACTACCGGAATGATAAGATCGCCCTTATCAGCCGTCCTTGCGTTGAACTGTTTGGTAAATTCAACGATATTAACCCCATGCTGTCCAAGCGCAGGACCAACCGGGGGCGCTGGTGTTGCCTTACCAGCAGGAATCTGTAACTTGATGTAACCTTGTACTTTCTTTGCCATCTTGGCACCTCCTATTATTATGCAAGTTCTTCCGTCTCTGGGATGCGGCAGGCTTTACAGCTCTGCAATCACCGCCGGAACACGGTTGCATCGTGGTATGGCGCAGAGCCATCTCTGCTCCCACAGCCTGCGGGCATCCCGCAGACCAATGATTAAGTTACTATATTTATACATGGAATATATCCCATTATAAATACACAATTTGAAATTTTATGACATTTTTCTCACTTCTGCAAAACTGATTTCCACAGGTGTTTCCCTGCCAAACAGTTCCACATTGATCGTTGCCGTCTGCTTACTGAAATCCATCCTCTGCACCACGCCCACCGTGTCTTTCCAGACACCGGCGATCACCGCAATAGCATCTCCTTCAGCAAAATCAACCGATACATTTTCCGTCTTAATGCCCAGGGGCCTCATCTCCGCTTCCGAAAGTGGAACCGGTTTGCTTCCCGGCCCGACGAAGCCAGTCACCCCTCTGGTATTACGGACAACATACCATGTATCGTCATTCATGACCATATTGATCAGAACGTATCCCGGAAACATCTTTTTCTGGACAGTCCTTCTGGCACCGTTTTTCAGTTCCACCACATCCTGCATGGGTACCCGCACTTCCAGAATCTCTTCTTCCAGATGTCTGTTTTCAATTGTCTTTTCTATATTGGCCTTCACCTTATTTTCATACCCGGAATAGGTATGCACCACATACCAGTTTGCTTCTGCCATCTATATAGTCCAACCTTTCTCGCTCTACAGACTCTTCAGGAAGTTCACGCCATACTGCATCACAAAATCCAGCACCGCAATCACTGCGCCAAGCACAACCGAAATGCCGACAACAGCTACAGACTGCTTAAGTACCGATTCGCGGTCCGGCCATGAAATCTTCTTGAATTCAACCTTGACCCCTTTCCAAAAACTGGGTTTTTCGGTTTTTGCGGGCTTTACTGCTTTTTCTTTCTTTGCGGAATCTGCCATAATTAACTCCTTTCAGATACCCTGGCTTTCAAAAGCCATAAAAATTACTTGGTTTCTTTGTGCAATGTATGAGTTCTGCAGAATCTACAATATTTCTTGGTCTCCATCCTGTCAGGATGTGCCTTCTTGTCTTTGGTGGTATTGTAGTTACGCTGTTTACATTCTGTGCATGCCAATGTAATTCTTGTACGCATGATTCTTCCTCCATTCTTTTGCCGGATTTTGAGCATAAAAAAAAGACCTAAATCTCATCTCGTTTGATAACTATAACATATCCCACCCGCTTCGTCAACCATATTTCCTAAATAAATTGCTGAAAACCATTGTTTTTTCAGGACTTTAGTGCTATGATTATTTTAATTAAAGTAGGTATGTTATGCCCTGCTGCAGGAAACAACAATTTCCCCGCCAAACGGTCTTGGCGGTATCTAATGATATTGGTAACAATTGCCGATATTTATGGTATGTAGGATTCACGGAAGAAAGGAGGGGCTGACTTATGTTTTATTCTGCTTCATTGACTCCCGTCTATAATTATTATAAGACAGGTTATGCGTCAACGTCCACATCAAGGTACGATACGCATAAGCGAAGCGAGCTTCAAAATATCTATCATTCCATCGTCAATTTAAACAAGGAATCCCCTCTGTATATTTTGGATACCAGCCGGGCATCCCGTGAATTTGCTGTAGGGCTTAAGGAAAACGCAAGACAGCTCCGCAACACCATCGCCTCACTTGGCGGCCTGAACGAAACGGAGATGTTCAACAAAAAGGTTGCCTATTCCAGCAACGAAGATGTTGTCAGCGCCTCTTTTATCGGCGAAGTTCCTGAAGACGGCAATGTTCCTTCCTTTAATATTGAAGTGCTTTCCCTGGCCTCCAATCAGGTGAATTTAGGGTCCTTTCTTCCATCCGATGAAAAGTGCGCCCTTCCGGCCAATGCCTATTCTTTTGACGTGACCATTAACGATCTGGGCTATGAGTTCCAATATAACGTTCGGGAGAATGAGACTAATCGCAACCTGCAGGACCGCTTGTCGCGCCTGATCAATAATTCGGGCATCGGCATCCATGCGGATATTTTAGAAGACGGAAAAGGCAACAGTTCGCTACGCCTTACTTCCGATTCCACCGGGGCAGGCTACAGACGGGATCACATTTTTACCATTTCGGACGGTAAGACCGCCAAGGCTTCGGGAACCGTTGATTACCTTGGGATTGATTTTATTGCAAGATCACCTTCCAATGCGGAATTTCTGTTAGACGGAGAACACCGCAGCGCCGTCTCCAATCATTTTACCATCCATAAAATGTATGCGTTAAACCTAAATGGCGTAAGCGCAAACGAAGGCGAGGGCACAACCATCGGCGTAAAGGCCGACCTGGATTCTTTGACCGAAAACATCGGGCAACTGGTGACCGGATACAATTCCTTCATCCGTTCCGCTTCCGAATATTTGAATCTCCACCCCAAAAGCCGTAAGCTTTTAAACGAAATGAGAGAAATGTCCTCCCTTTACCGTCCTTCCTTGGAACCACTGGGTTTTTCTTTTGAAAAGGACGGGGAAATATCCTTAAGTGATGATGCGTTTAAGGATTCCATTTCCGAAAACGATTTTCACGGACAGTTATCCTCCATCAGGAATTTTACCAACTCCGTTCTTCGCAAGACCGGGCAGATTTCCTTAAACCCGATGGAATACGTAGACCGTGTCATGGTCGCCTACAAAAATCCGGGGCGCAATTTTGCAACCCCTTACGTCACCAGTAATTACAGCGGAATGCTCTTTAACGGATATTGCTAAAAGTAAAGCCCTGGGCCAATATTTCTTAAAAAGATTATATCAGGCCGCAGGGCTTTTTATTCCTGCAAGCTCCCGCACATTTCCGCTTTGGCCATGGAACGCGCAGCTTCTATCACCTTATCCATGTCATAATAGCGGTATTGCCCCAGCCTTCCGCCAAAAAGTACATTCTTTTCCTTATGCGCTAATTCTTGGTATTTCGCAAACAGCATGGTATTGGCTTCATCGTTTACGGGATAATATGGCTCCATCCCCGGTTCCCAGGCCTTTGGATATTCCCGGGTGACCACCGTTCCGATGCCCTTTCCAAACTCAAAATGCTTATGCTCGATCACACGGGTATAGGGAATTTCCCGCTCCGTATAGTTAACCACCGCATTCCCCTGATAATTGTCCGTCTCCGGCATATCCTCTTTTTCGAAATGCAGGGAACGGTAAGCAAGATTCCCAAGGCAATAACCAAAATATTCGTCGATCATCCCCGTATAGAGGACCTTATCCCAGGAAATAAAATCTCCCCCTGCGTCTTTCGCCCTTCTTTGCTCTTCACAAAACTCCTGGTAACTGACCCCCAGGTAGACCTGCGCCCCTTCCAGGAGCTTTTCCACAATAGGCGTGTAGCCGCCCACCGGGATACCCTGATAGGGATCCGTAAAATAATTATTGTCATAGGTAAACCGAAGCGGTATCCGTTTGATGATAAAGGCCGGAAGCTCCCTGCAGGTCCGCCCCCACTGTTTTTCCGTATAGCCTTTGATCAACTTCTCATAAATATCCCTGCCTGCCAGAGAAAGTGCCTGCTCTTCCAGATTTTCCGCAATTCCGCCTTTCGGACTTTCCAACTGCCCTGAAATCTTTTCCTTTGCCTCATCAGGCGTCTTCACGCCCCATAGTTTGTTGAACGTGTTCATATTAAAAGGGAGATTATAAATCTCCCCTCCATAAATTGCCATAGGTGAGTTCACAAAATGATTGAAATGCGCAAACCGGTTGATGTACTCCCAAGTCTCCGAATCAGACGTATGAAAAATGTGCGCACCATACTCATGCACATGAATCCCTCTTACTTCACTGGTATAAATGTTCCCGCCCACATGGAAACGTTTGTCGATCACCACACAGGACTTTCCCCGGTCTGTCATTTCGCGTGAAAAAACCGAGCCAAACAGCCCGGCTCCCACGACCAGATAATTGAAATGCTTATCAGCCACAATTACAGCTCCTTATACTTCTCAAGCTGAACATAGTCTTCCATCATTTCAAGAATCCTCTTTCGTCCTTTCTTGTTCAGCTGGATGTAATACTGCATCACTCTGTTTTCTAAGATCTTTTCGCCCAGTACTTCGCCCTTTTCAAGCGTTGAAAAATCCACCGGATTTAAACTTAACTTATCGCACATGCGGATCACTGTGCCATACGCCATACCCTCAATACCTCTGTCCAGCGCTGTAACCAGCGTGCTGTAGGGGATCTCCATTTCGAGCGCAAACTGCCTCACACTCTTATACTGCTTTAAGATTTCCTGTTTTAAAATTTCTGCTTTGGTCATTTCTAAACCTCCCTTGAATACTTAATAACAACATAACAGGCTTTGGAATTACATATACTATAGTATACCATACCCTCTTTTCCTAGTCACCAAAAAAAATATTAACATTCTGTTAAAAAGTACTAAAGTACTACAATTAAGCGGACACGGCTGAATCAGAGGTTAAATTACCATTCAAACTGTCCCAAATCCTCAAATTCCGGTGCGTCAAAAAACTCTTTCAAGGTGATCCCAAAGCCCTCGCACAGCTTTCCCAGCGTTAAAATACCCGGATTTACCGTGGACTTATCAATAATATGCATCAATGTTGTCATTGGCACCGCCGACTCATAAGACAACGCATAGTAAGACATTCTCTTTTCTTTACAAAAATAGTTAATTCTCTCAACCAGCAACTCTTGCGCTTTCATCTTTTGTTCCTCCCATATATGGCAATATTATAGCTTAATGCTAATTCCAATTATTACCTTATATGGAAGTATCCGCCAGTAATATCCTTTCGGCCAGCCGAGTATTCCTTTCCGCCATCCTCCCATTCCTGACCGCATAAAAAACCGCCTTCTTTTCCCCGATCAGCACCAGGATCTTCTTCGCCCTGGTAACCCCTGTATAAAGAAGATTACGCTGGAGCATCACAAAATGGCTCATGGAAAACGGCATAACGACGATGGGATACTCTGACCCCTGGGCCTTGTGGATCGTTGTCGCATAAGCCAGCGCCAGCTCATCTAACTCCGTCACATCATACGCCACTTCCCTGCCGTCAAAATCTACCGTAACCTCCCTGTCTTCCAAGTCCACCCTGCGGATCGTTCCGATATCTCCGTTAAAAACCTCCTTATCATAATCATTCCGGATCTGCATCACTTTATCCCGAACCCGGTAACAGACACCGCCCCGGCGCAGGGCCGGCCCCTGGGGGTTCATAGCTTCCTGCAGCACCTGGTTTAAATTCGCCGCCCCCACGGTTCCCCGCTGCATGGGCGTCAATACCTGGATATCACGCAGCGGATCTGCATGGTAATACCGCGGCAGATTTTCCGTACAGTATTTGACCAGCCGCTCCACAATGCCCTCGTTTGTCTCCTCGCTGGCAAAAAAGAAATCAGAATCCTTTCCCCCACGCATATCTATGGCTTCGCCCTTGTTGATCCGGTGGGCATTTAGGATGATCCTGCTGCCCTGAGCCTGCCGGAATATCCTGCTCAGCCTGACTACCGGGATGCAGCCCGAGGCCATCACATCTTTCAACACATTTCCCGCCCCTACGCTGGGGAGCTGATCTGTATCCCCCACCATAATAAGCGCCATATGTTCCGGGATTGCCTTTAGCAGATTGTACATCAGCATGATATCGATCATGGAGCATTCGTCCAGAATCAGCACATCCCCTTCTAAAGGCTTTTCCTCATTGCGCTGGTATCCCTCCGGCGGCTTGTATTCCAGCAGACGATGGATGGTCTTCGCCTCCATGCCGGCAGCTTCGCTCATCCTCTTAGCCGCCCTTCCCGTAGGAGCCGCAAGGATGACCTGACATCCCGCCCTTTGATATGCACAGATGATCCCCAGCGTAGTAGTGGTCTTACCGGTTCCCGGCCCGCCGGTGAGCACCATGACCTTGGACGATACCGCCACCCGGATTGCCTCTAACTGTATCTCGTCATAAATAACCCCAGGCTGAGCCTGAATCTGCCCGGCCACCGCTTCCCCGTCCAGAACGATCCGCCTGCACCCTTTCATCAATTTCCGAAGCCGCTTTGCGCAGCCCACCTCCGAAAAATAAAAAGGAGGCAGGTATATGGCTTCCTCGTCCCGAATCACATCCTCCATGCGGAGCATTTCATCCAACGTGATCTCCAGTTCCGCCCCATCCACGCAAAGGAGCTTTTCCGCCGTTTCAATCAACTGTTCGCGCACCGCATAGCAGTGGCCGTTCTCGGAAAGCTTGCTTAACGCATATAAAATACCGCTCCTTAAACGGATAAATTTATCCTTTCCTATGCCCAGTTTTTCCGCTATAACATCAGCCGTTTTAAACCCAATCCCCCAGATATCATCCGCCAGCCTGTAGGGATTTTCTTTTACCACCGCAATGCTCTCACTGCCATAAGTCTTAAAGATTTTAGTGGCATGGCTGGTACTGACTTCATGCCCCTGCAAAAAAAGCATGATATTTTTGATTTCCTTCTGATCCTGCCAGCTTTTTTTGATCCGTTCTACCCTGACCCGGCCAATCCCCTCCACTTCAATCAGCAATTCCGGCTGCTCCTCGATCACGTCAAGGGTATCCTTCCCGAACTTCTGTACGATCCGCTTTGCAAATTTAGGGCCCACGCCTTTCACCAGCCCGCTCCCTAAATACTTTTCAATCCCGTAAACCGTGGCCGGTAAAGCCTCCTCCCACTTTTGTGCCGAAAACTGCCTGCCATACTTACTGTCTATCTTCCAAAAGCCTTCCAGCAAAAGGACTGCCCCCACATGTACATCCGGCATAGCGCCCACCACCGTCACAAGGTCGGAATAGTCTTTCGCCTTGCACTTTATCACACTGTACCCGTTCTCTTCGTTCCGATAGGTAATCCGTTCCACCACGCAGCGCAAATGTTCCATTATCATCCCCCCGCACAGCGCAAGTATCACTTGCAATGCTGATACAATAAAAAATTGGAATTTCACTTTTGATCATCAATATTCCTTCGATATCTCACGAATGCCGTATTGACCCATAAAATCATCCAGATCATTTTTATCCCGGATCAACATGACCTCCTCAAATTTCCCGGTACGGATATCCTTAAACCCGGCAACTTGTTCCCCGTTACAGATACTGCACTTTAATATGGGCTTCACGGTATCTTTATCATAAGTTTTCTTTTCCTTTACCGCTTTACCTAATCCCAGAATATGTCTCATAACACGTTCCCCTTTTATATCCTATATTAAACTGAAATAACATGAAAATCAATAAGCGACAGGAGGAAAGCCTTGCGGCAGCACAAACGGCATAGCTGAATTGTTACTTAAAGTGTTTAAAACCTTCTTTCTTGGGCAAGACTAATTTTATTCTTTTTTTATAAATAATTTATGGAACCGTTAGCACTCCCCATTGACGAGCGCTAACATATATGTTATATTACAAGTATAACATATATAGCAATTTGAAAGGAGACATGACGTATGATGATGCCCAGTATTTTCAGAGAAAATTTATTTGATAACTTTATGGAGGATTTTGGTTTCCAGGCTTTCCCGGATATCGACAAGGCTTTGTATGGCAAACACGCAAAGAACCTGATGAAGACGGATGTGAAGGAAAAGGACGGCAGCTACATTGTTGACATCGACCTTCCCGGATTTAAGAAAGACGAAATCCAGATGCAGCTTGATAACGGCTATCTCACCGTCAACGCTACCAAAGGCCTTGATAAAGATGAGTCTGACGAGGCAGGAAACTATGTTCGAAGGGAGCGTTATGCCGGCAGCATGAGCCGGAGCTTTTACGTAGGCTCCCATGTGAAGGAAGAAGATATCCACCCCAGATATGAAAACGGGATCCTTACCTTCTGCCTGCCAAAGGAGGAGAAAAGGGCTGTGGAAGAAAAAAAGCGCTATATCGCTATCGAAGGGTAAGGGCGCCGCTTCCTGAAAGATTTAAAGACGGCAGGCAGGGATCCCTTTCCCTGCCTGTCACTTTTGCAGATATGTCGGCTTTCTAATTTTCAACTTCAGGACATTTGCCATACCGCCTCCGGTAATATTCCATCGTCCTATATTCCAAAATATCCTTCATCTGCAGTCTGAATGCCTTTTTCTCTACAATATCTGCCAGCTCTTCCCTGATAGCAAGGGCATAGCCTTCCTTATCGATAAAGAACCCTTTTCCTTCTGCCATCCATCCGTTCTGGCGTGGCAGTAAGCCCCAGCATAAACTTAGGTTTAAAATACTGCTCCGTCAAATATTCATCCCGGCCTAACGTTGCCACCGATGCAAAACCATCCATTTATCCGTATCTTTGTGCTTCCGATCAAAAAATCCACAATCTTCGGACTGCCGTACATTACAAAAAGATACCGCCGCCTGTTTCAAGATTTTTTCCCTGTGTGCCACAAAAAGAACGCGCTCATATTTAACGGAATCAAAGGCTGCATGATAAGTCTTTCCCACACCGGCAGCTGCCTGCGCCAGCCCCTTCACCGCTCCTTCCGCCCGGCTGAATTCTGCCTGTCATTTATACTGCTGAAACGGTAATTCCACTCTATCCCGGAAGTCAGCGCACTCTTTGAAATATTGGACGAACCGATGTAGACACTCATTTTTTCATAATGGAATATATATGCCTTGGGATGAAAAGAGCGCTCCTTTTCATTATAAAATCGCAAATCCACCTGACTCCATAAGAAAAGAAACAACCATGTCGATCCGATTTGCTCCCGCATGCTCATTTTTAACTGGTAAGAAACGGCTTCTGTTTTTGTCTCCCGTCATTACATCCGTGGATATTATTGCATCTGTCTTTTCCGCAAAATCAATTGAGCCACTTTTCCTCACCTCTTCCCGGCCGTGCATCAAACGTTACCCATTGTTCCTCTATTGCGAGGCTGTCTATCCTGCCTATAAAATCAGCAAATGCTTCTTCCGTCATATCTGTAAAAAAACGCCCGTTCCTCTCTCCCGAAAAGGTTCCGTACTTAAAGGAAGTATATATGATGCCCTTGCTTGTCAGAGCGGCAGACATCTTTTCCATGACCTTTGCCAATTCTTCTGCCGGCAAATGGAGTATTGATGAGCACGCCCAAATGCCATCGTACTGATCTACCACGGACAGCTCCTGGAAAAGCATGTGCTTCACTTGAATACCCTCATAGGCCGATGCCAGTTTACATAACTCTGCGGAACCGTCTATGGCTTCCACTCAAAATCCCTTGGACAGGAAATATTTCGCATCACGCCCGGAACCGCAGCCAAAATCCAGGATAGACGCCCCCTGGGAGAACCTGGATAAGAAATGGACCTGGTTAGCGGTAAAGTCAACGGATACGGTAGAGGTATAAAATTGCTGGACGTTGGTATTGTAATAAGTTAAGGTGGACATTTATCTATTTTCCTACATATTCTTTAATTTTGTTAAATTCCCTCCTAGGATTTAAAGCAAACTGATCAATTCTAAACCTTTTAATTATTTTATTTTCATTACAAAGAACAAAATATCCATCCATTGTAAAAATAGTAGAATTTTCACTTGCTCTAAATACAGCTCCTTTAGGAGTATCATTTACAAACGCTTTGTCATATGCTCTTTTTAATTCCTGCAGCAACCTATATTCTGACTCTGAATTTATATTAAATAGTTCATAAGCATCCCTACAGTTTTGTAACAAAAAAAGATTAGTAAATTTCGGTTTACTTACATATTCTGTTCTAACGGTAATAGGTTCATCGAGCAACTTCCACTTTTTTACACTAAAATAATAATATACTTCTTCCGGATTATTTCTTCTAACCGGAACCGCCCTTATTTCCTTTCGCTTAACCCTACTTACCCCAACAACTTCTCCATAATACCGAATACCCGGGTTACTTTTTACCTTTGACTGATATATCGCAACGTACCTGATAGGCAACCGCTCCTTGGAAATATACTTTGCAGGCACATAATAAAAATTCCCATCCAGATTCTTCCGTAGCTGCTCGTCGGTTCCCAATGAACCTACCAACACATCTCTTACTTCCCAATCCACTTTTTCAAGCTTTTTTTCTATTCCTCTTGGTAACAATGCTCTTTCAAACGCAGAATCATCTGAATCATTAATTAGTTCTGACAAAAATGACTCCACTAACTGCGTATGGCCCGGTAAAAAAGGTAATCCTCCAATATTTACTTTTTCAATACTTTTATAAAACCGATGCTCTTTATACTCACGTTCATTATCATAAGGAAACAAAACATACGCCCCAAACATAGTCTTTTCAAATCTAAACTTATCCGGCATTGCACTATCATCATACACGATCGAATCACGATATCGATGCATTGCATTAATATCCTCAATTTTAGGCCCCGGATTTTTATCCGGATAAAAGTCATCAGGTAAATTCGTCTCTATCCTGTACTTAGCATCAAACACATATTTATATGGTATATCTGATCCATTTTTCTCTAACGACAATACATTATCAGGTTTTTGGTTCACCGTTTGTGTTTGCTGTTCCACCGGATTATAAGAAAGCACTATTCTTTCCCCTGTTTGCAAATTGATAAATTGAACCTCTGATTTCTTTCCCTTTACCAGCGTAACCGTAATACCGGTATTGTCCACTTTAATAACGTCCGGCGAAACCAATTCATATTGCTTTTTCATAATACTAACCAATTTGATAAAACACCAATACTCATACAGTTTCGCAGTATCCTTTATTGAAATGCGGAATACATCTCCGCGCAATGTTAATCCCTTCTGCAAAATCAAATAATATTTATATAATTCTCTATATCCTAATGCCATTCCAAACACAAGCGACATACTCTGTTTTGCCTGATATCTGTCAACATTTTTCAAAAACGATCCATTTACCAAGCGATTAATCGTTTCCGACATAGAAGCAATTCTCTCAAATATATATGCTTCCTTTTTCGCATAATTTTTTTGATATCTTCTTTTAAAGTCTTTTAATCGAACAAGGATATCCATTAAAACATATTTCACAAATTGATTTTCTAATGTATTGTATGTAATGCTTTTATTAAATGTAAGAGCCTTCTTCGCCAAGACATTGCCATTGTTAACCTGAACATATTCCGAATGTTTTTCTAGCCAAATCTTAGCTCCATGATCCACTCTCTTTACTTTATGAATGGGAAGCACAGAATACTCTGTTTCCAATCTATGATGTGGAGCGGCAATAATCTTGTTTGTAGCTTGAACGAATTTAGTAAAAAAATAACTTAATACCTGAAAAAAAGCAGCCGGAACGGTATCCCCATTATCCTCAAGCGTGAAATTCTGATATGTTTGCTTTATAAAATCAATTGCAACCGCATATACTTCCTCCGTGATATCCTGCAACATATGTTGATAATCTTCCTTATAGGAAACCTTTGTTGGATATACTTCAATTCGAACTATTAATTCTTCTTTGTCTTCTGTTCCTATTATAAATTCTGAAAAACCTATACTATTCTGAAAATTTACAACCCCCGTTAATAGTTTTCTATCATCCGTTATTACGCTTACTTTTTCTCTAATCAAGGAATTTTCATGCCAAAATGAAACCTCACCTCCACATATACTTTGTACTATAATTTCATAATATGTCTGCTCAAAAAACATAGGAGAAATTTGAATCTGACGTATCGTAGCCCCGTCTTGCTTATCTACAATCGTTGATTGTCCATTAACTAAAATATCTTTTACATTTACCCCTTTAACAACCAAAATAGAGTTTTCTTTTTCACCTGCTCCTCTATAAGCCCTTCTCTTTCCTTTGATCATAAAGGTTACGCAATCTGTTTTAATTTCAAGCAGTCTATCAGAGCCAGTAGGACGTAAATCCATCTTCTTCAAATCTCCTTACCATAAACCTAATCTTTTCTGCACTTTTTATGTATGTGCAATTATGTTTTGTAATATAATCTTTCATTTGTTCACTATCAGATGAACCATTCATTCCATCATACTCCCCCGCACACACTTCAGAGAAAAGTCTACATAGCATGTCTTTTACGGCAATCCCACTACCCTGGATTCTTGGAAGGATTTTTTGCATTATTTCATTATCAAACGCTTCATCCTCGGATAGTATATCCGCTGATTTTCTATTCAACATATAAAACACAATCTCATCACGCACCCTATACCCAAAATGCATTTCACATTCTCGCAAAATACTATTTATTTCCTGTAATTTTTCACATATTTGAACGACATATTCCGCTTTATCCGCACAATGCATTATATTCAAATAATTAGCTTTAAAAATATCATTCGTCAGCTCTTGCATTCCGACTATTTCATTATTATTTTGGAAAAGCGGTAACAAATCCACATACGAAAACTCTATTGTATTAGCCCGGTCTAAAACTTTTCTACTAAACGGGAATGTCGTTTCATCCATATTAACGGTTCCAACCACATATAAATTCTCCGGGAACACCAAACCACCATATGTCCTTTCCGCATTTTTATCTCCCCAATAACATGATTTAGGTATCAATGCATCTGTTACTATCTTCCCATGCTCATCTATTTCCCTGGTTTCAATAACAGACAGAAATTCGCTTAAATAATATTCAACCCTAGCCAAATTCATTTCATCCAAACACAGAAAATACGGATACACGATATTCTCTTGCGCATCTTTTATAAATTTAATAATCGCTCCCGGAACAAACTCATTGTTCAAATTTACATGTCCAAAAAGATCAGTAGAATCAGACCAATCCGGCTTCACTGCAACCTGAAGATATCGCCCATTCCTCGCCGTAGCTCCAACCGCTTCCGCAAATAACCGTATTAATCGTGTTTTTCCCGTTCCGCTTGTTCCTGCGAGAATTACAAATGGTTTGGATTTGATGCTAAGATAAAAGTTTTCAATTAAATTATCCTCATAAGAAAAACCTTTACTTTCGATATATTTACATATTTGATCTATTTTTTCTTTATCCGCCAATCCATTATCTTCTACCGACACAAGTGCTTTCTTGCCTTCGTTATCCTTTCGCCGATATATGTTTTCATAATATTGTTTGTAATATGAAATAAAATCTTCTAAATCCTTCACCAGTTCTGCATCTTCCGGGAGACTGTCCATGGTATATTCCTTGCTGTAAATTGCTCCCATATCATATCCTGTTACTCCAGTATTAATTAAGTTTGAATATGGTGCCTGCGCAATTTTCAACTCATTTCTTATTTCTACCGCATTCCGTTCAAGTTGTTCGTCCGTTTCTTTATTATTAATAATGGCTATACTGGAAAATCTCGGTTTTGTATCTTCATCACCCTTTTGCGCTATATTTGTTGCACCTTGATTAAGCGTTAAATACAATTTTTTAGTGTCTTTGTTTAACAAATAGACTATATATATCCCTTTTTGTGCACTTGATGTTATTCTCGTATCGAAAATCGCTATCCATGGCACAGCCGTCCACCTGCCAGCGCCACAGCTTCCTTTAATTTTATAAATATCATCAGGCAATGAAATTTCCCTCTTTATGCATTCCGGTATATCTTTCCTAATCAAATCAGAAAAAGAGTTCTTAAAATCTTTAGTTTTAAAGACTAAGTCATACACATCACTATATTGATCCATCAACCTTAAAAAATTGTTCCTTAATCCCATTGCTTCATCCCCTATCTTGAAATTCTATTTATTCGTATTTCACTTTTCCTTATTCACCGGCATCACACTGCCATGTATTCTACGCTCCGCCTCCTTATAAACCTCTTCATCATCCCTAACCGATACGACTATAATCTTCATAATCTCCCCCTCCAAGATCAACTTATAAACCACCCTATATCCCAGGTTTTTCAGTTTGATCTTATAATATCCGCTTAACTTCGAATTGGCATGATTTCCAAGCGCTTTCCCGATTCCATCCGGTGGCGATAATGGGCGTTCCGCTACCTTTTCTATTGCTTTTAAGATAATCTTACGGTTATATGGGTCCAATCGCTTCAAATCCCGCTGTGCTTCTTTTAGGTACTCAATGTTCCATTTCATCAGCTTACCCTCATTCAATTTCAACTTCCGTACGATCCAAATCCATTTCCGTAATACCAAAAGACTCCATAACCTCAAGATGGGACATTGTTTTTTCCGAATCGGCACTGGCCATCCTACGTTCCGCCTCTTCCTGCAAAATATAATCAGAAAGCATTTCCATCAATGTTTCATATTTTTCCGGAGACATCAGGATACATGTGGGTCGATTATTTTTCATTACAATTTTCGTACCGCTAGACTCCACTTCATCAAAAATGCGATTAGCTTCTCCTTTATTAAAACGAGTAATGGGAACAATAGCATTCATGATACCCATAACAGACATTTCACTCATAAGATTCCACCTCCTGCAAAATAGTGTTTTCGTCATCTATTTATATTATACGCACCCAAGATTTTAATGTCAATTATTATGCCTATATAAATATCGATAAATTTATTGATATGTTAAGCAAAATACAGCCCACCACAAACTAACTTCCTGTGACGGGCTGTTTCTTATCTTTCTTTTCATTTTTATAGAATAACATTCACTTGGCTTCCATCCATCCACTTATCTAAACTGTCAAATACAATTTCTGCCCGGAGCACCATAGATTCTTTAGAGGCAAACGCAATATGCGGCGTCACTATAGTATTCGGTGTATGTAACATAATATGATCCGCCGCAAGAGGAGGCTCCTCCTCAAACACATCAATCCCTGCGCCTCCCACTTTACCACTCCTTAAAGCCCCGGCTAACGCTGTATAATCAACAACCGGCCCCCGCGCACAATTGATCAAAATAGCGCCCTCTTTCATCTGTGCGATCCGCTCTTTATTCATCAAATTAACCGTCTCCGGGATCAGCGGGCAATGGAGGGTTATCAGATCAGACCTTTCAAGCAGTTCTTCCAAACTTACATACTCAGCCAGCTCCTTGTTCTCTTCCCTTGCTATGCTGTCAAAAGCAAGCACTTTACAGCCAAATGCGCCACAAAGCCGCGCCACCTTTTTGCCAATTGCCCCCAAACCAACAATGCCAACTATCTTGCCTTCCAGCTGCCTGCCTACCAATCCTTCCTTTGTTCCCGCATTCCTGCAGCGTTCCTCTACCTGGCTGACATTTCGAAGCAGTGAGAGCATCATGCAGATTACCAGCTCTGCCACTGACTGGTTAGAATAACCGGAAGCATTGCTGACTGCCACACCGCACTCTTTGGCAGCTTCCAAGTCAATATGATCCACACCGGTAAATGCTACATCTATAAATTTCAATTTAGGACAGTTGCGAATCACCTTCCCTGATAATGGCATATTGGCAATCATAATCACGTCAGCGTCCTTTGCGCGTTCAATCTGTATATCCTCATCCTCATTTTTTTCATAAGCTGTAAACTCATGCCCCCTTTGGACCAAACCGGCCGCGAACCCATCCAGCACCTCCTTCGAAATTGCAAGAGACTCTAACAACACAATTTTCATTTGGAATATCCTCCTTAAACCTTTTCATAGTATTTTACCAATGCCGAATGATCACTGTCTCCGTATCCATCCGCACGGAGCTGCTGTAGCATTTCCATAACCTGTGCGGTTAACGGCAACCCCATTCCCACACCATGCCCTGTCTCCAGGGCATTACTTAAATCTTTAATATGCAGACTGATCTTAAATCCAGGCTTAAAGTTCCCTTCTATCATCATGGGCACTTTCGCATCCATAACCGCAGAACCGGCTAGCCCTCCTCTGATTGCCTGATATACCGTTTCGGGGTCAACCCCTGCCTTTTGGGCCAGCGTAAACGCTTCTGAGCAAGCTGCAATATTAAGGGCTGCCACTATCTGATTCGCCAGTTTTGTTGTATTTCCCGCCCCTAAGCTGCCGCAATATACAGCACTGCTCCCCATACATAAAAATATTTCTTTCATTTTTTCAAATGTTTCCTTACAGCCGCCGGCCATAATCGACAAGGTACCATCAACCGCTTTCGGTTCCCCGCCGGAAACAGGTGCGTCTAACATTTCAATTCCACGTTCTTCAAGCGCGGCTCCTATTTCCTGTGAAGCAAGGGGCGCAATGGAGCTCATGTCAATCAATACACTGCCTTTTTTCATGCTGTTGATTATGCCGCTTTCACCCAGCACCACCTCCTTTACCTGAGGTGAATCAGGAAGCATGGTAATCACCACATCTTTTTGTGAGGCCGCTTCCCCCGCACTGCCGCATATCTTTGCACCTAAAGCTCCCAGTTCTTCCGCCGCTTTTGACGTACGGTTGTACACACTGCAACAGTACCCGGCTTTTAGCAGGTTTTTGCACATTGGCCTTCCCATAATCCCCAGACCGATAAATCCAATCTCCATTCTTTTTTCCATCTTTTTCCATCCTTTTTCCTTCCATTATCCCAGATATACCCCGTCCGCTCTCAATTCTTCCTGTAATTCTTTTACATTCACCCGATCGATGCTGCAGGCATCCCGGATTGCCTTAGCTGCCGCCGTTCCGGCAGCATGCCCTTGGATAAAGCAGGAAACGTTCAAACGGGTAGACATATAGGCTGCCCAGTCTGCAGACAGCATCCTCCCCACCACAAATACATTCCGGATAAAGTGAGGGAGCATTGCGCGATAAGGAATGCCATACCAGCCTCCGTTTTTGATCTTATATCCTGCATAATGCCCATCGTGGCCGCCAAACAGTCCAATTGTGTCTTCCGGGATTATCCCGTTTTCCACATCTTCCCCGGATATGCTGTATCTGCAATCAACACATCTGGACTGTCTTGCTCCCGGAATTGGTGTGCACCAGCTCATCTGCGCCTCTTCAAATCCCGGTATGCGCCTTTTCAAAAAATCCGACGCCTTAAACAGTCTTCTTCTTAAGTCAATGATAGTGTCCGTTGCTTTCCTCGGGTCTAAAATATTGCTTTGCGGCGTAGTCACTCCATTAATATAACTGGCCTCCCCTTCATGGCAGCTTTCTATACAGAAACTGTTATGGATTCCACTGCTTTGTACATCCTCCAGCAATTCCGGAATAAAATATGTCCGCAGAGAGTATTTGACCAATTTATCTTTCATCCCGCCTGCCTGTCCATAAGCCTCATGCGCCACTGCATTCTTCTCCCGCGCATAATGAAGCGCCTTGTCAAAATCAACATTTGTCATACCAAACGCCATCCCCACGCCGTGGGAAGGATATTCTTTACAATTTGCGCCTGCATGCCATGCCACATCACCATCCCCGGAAGCGTCAACTGCCACTTTCGTTTTGATCACATACCGCCTGCCGCGTTCCTGGACTACGGCTCCCCGGATCACGTTTCCAAGAATATAGTTTTCTTCTTCAACAACCGCTTCCATAAAAAGCGCTTCCGTCAAAATCTCCACTCCCGCTTCCTCTGCCATATGGAAAAAAAGCCGCTTCATACATTCCCTGTCTCCATGTGTTCCTTTGCACTCCTGCGTAAAGGGCGCAATGTCTTCATAAAAACCGGGAGAGCCCCCCATTTCCAACAAACGCTGCGTAATTTCATAACCTATCCCAAAGACAACCTGCTTTGGGGGAACTTTAAATTCCCGGTATAGATTATAAAAACTCAGCCATGACAAGCCGCCAGCCAACAGGTCGCCGCCAAGTACTGCATTACGCTCCAGCAGAATTGTCTTCATTCCTTTCCTGGCCGATGCAATCGCCGACACGATTCCCGCTGCGCCTCCCCCTGCCACCAGCACATCACATTCCTTTTCCACCGGAAGTTCTATTTTGCGCCGGAATTGTGTTTTATTCTTCCCTGTTATCTGTTTCTTTCCCTTTCCAAAAGAAGACGCCAGCATAGCCGCTTTCTTTCCTCGGTTCCAGTCTTTCACTAACCGGTTTGGCCCATCTTCCTCTATCAGCTTGGTACTTGCCAGGTTTCCAAATCCTTTAACAAGTCCATCTTTTTCTTTTTGTCCTTTCGGCAAAAACCCTCCGCTCATCTCTACACAGGGCGCTGTCCAATCCAGATACGCATTTTCAAATCCGCCTATGTGCTGTTTTAAGTAATCCGCTGTCTGTGATGCGGCATCGCTTAATATAATCATGGCTTCTGCTTCTTCTGTGCTCTTCATTTCATATGTCAAGCCGCTGATTTGCGATATCCTGTTTTTTCCATAAAAAGAAAACCGAAGCTTACCATCCTGCAAAGAAACCTTGTTTTCTTTCCCCTTCCATTCTTTCAAATAAAAGACGCATTCTCCCCGTTCTTTTTCCGTTCCTTCTCCTTCCATCCAAAATATTTGGGAATACCTATTTTCCCTTAACCAATTTTCAGCACACTCATAATCCACATTTCCCATTCCAAAAGTAATCCGGGCCGTTTTGCTGACGGTTTTTCCTTTTGCGCCCGCCGCTTTGCACAAAATTCCATCTCCTGTGGCATCAATCACAAAACCTGCCCGAATCATCTGCAGTCCTCGTTTTGTGGCAACGATCACAGCTTCTATTTGCCTGCCGGATTGTACTACCTCCACTGCCATCGTGTGCAAATATAAAATCACGTTTTTTTCAAGCAGTTGCTCCAGCAACTCCTGTGGTAAGCACTCCCGCCCCCACCTTTGGATTTTACCCGTGATTTCAGACAGTTCCGCTGCCTCCCAGTGTTCCACCCCAGCATCACATAAACTGCCCACAAAAGTGTTTTTTTCCACCAAAACTACCCGTTTTCCACTTTCTGCCGCCTGCAATGCCGCTGCCACGCCCGTAATGCCGCCACCAACTACGACGATATCCGCAAAATCAAGCTCCTGGATGTTTTCTTCCATTCTGACTTGCTGATTGTCCTTTGTAATCTGAATCATTTCCCGCTCCTCCGGCTCTTATGACATTTTATGAAAGGTGTATGTTGATTTCACTGATCTTTTTCGAGTAATGGGCTTTCGCCCGGATGATCCCTTCCCTGCATTTACTCTCCACCTTAATTCTCTTTTTTTCGTATGGGAACAGGTCAAAATAATTATCCTCAAAATACCAGCCAAATTCATTTCCATCTTCCGATACCCCTGACAATTCCACGCAGCGGGCAAAAGAGTCCGCAGTCACTTCCACCTCATCTCCCTGCCCTTTTACTGTCAGCTCCGCCTGGGGAAAGGCCAGCATGTTTTCCTGTGTCACAAATGCCTGCGCTCTGGCATGTTCCCCCTTATCTCCTGCAAACTCAGCATGAAGGACACAATTCCAATTAACCGGTCCTAACTCATCCAGACATACCGCTTCAGCCTGCCCGCTCCTGTAAGCCACCGGGAAAGTAATTTCCTGAACCACCCGGTTTTCCAGCATATGAAATACCCTGATTGTAACGGTTCCTTTTACGTCTTCTGCCGTATCGTTTACTCCCCATAAATACAGATGGTCCTTCACCGACAAATGTAAAAACAAAGGCGCAAACACTCTTTTTACCGTATAATACGGCAGCGTGCATTCCTGATAATAATCGTAAAATGAACAATAATATCTTGGCCAGGTATCATTAAATTTCCAAAATAAGTGACCTGTCCGCTTTCGTTTTTCCATCTGTGCCCATTCTGGGTTTCCCGTCCTTGCGTTAGCGCCAATGCGGTATAAATCCTGGGCAGCTGCAGCAGCGTACTTATAAATTAATTCCTGGGGCGTACGGGCGTCATAAAACTCGCGGACTGGTCCCAGTTTCCAATGCCCGTTATTTGAAAAATGCCTCTCCCATCCCTTTGGCATGGCATACTCTGTTCCGTAAGGCTTGGTATCGATATACCCTTCTTCCCAAATATCCTCTTTCATAAAGCGCACCGCACTTTTATACTGAGGCGGAAAAACACGGATATCCTCCGAAAAAAAAGTACCATAATCTTCCCCCGGAATATATGAGCAGTAGGCCCGGCTTCCATGGCTGTCTCCATAAGACGGATCGTTGGCATAGGTTCCTTCATAAGGACAGGAAACATGATAATATCTGTCTGGATCTAACTGCTGACAAATCTCCCGAAATCCTTCATGCAGCATTTCAAATCCAATACGCCCTTTACGTCCATCCAATTCGCACATATAAATATGTTCATTTCCGCCGCACCACAGAAGAATACAGGGATGATGCTTTAGCCTTCCCACCATCTGTTTTGCCTCCTCCCGATACAGCTCCTTACTCTTTTTATCATTTGGCATCTGCCACGTTCCCGTTGGGAAATCCTGCCATGCAAGGATTCCCCGCCGGTCTAATTCTTCATAAAATGCTGACGGATTCGCCTTGCTTGGACCCCAGATCCGCACTGCGTTCATATTGCACTTTTCTAACTTATCCAGCATGTCTTTGGCATACTCTTCAAAATACCTGCTGGAAGCTCCGTAAATCGGCGTAATCCCCGCACCCCAAAGCCGGACTTCTTTTCCATTGACCTCAAAACGCATAGAACCTATCAACCGAATCTTTCTAAGCCCTGTGGTTTCTTTCTTTTCATCTAAAAAACGTTCCTTTTCCCAGAGACTGATTTTTACCTGATACAACGGCTGCCCGCCATAGTTCCTCGGCCACCACAACAATGGATTTTCGATTCGTATTCTATTTTCCAAAATCTCATCTGCCAAAGCCTCTGTAATCTCTTCAAATTTCCTGCCGTTTTCTTCCTGAATCTGAATTTTTAATTTAAGACTGCATTCCCTTTCCTGACAAGCGGCATAGGTTATCTTTGTGTGAAACACCATATCCGCCTGGGTACAGTCCACATTCCAGATTGTCCGATAAGAAAATTGACTGATTCTGGCAGCATCCGTATATTCCACTGTCACATCCCCAAAAATCCCAAGCGGCGTATATCCAAACCTTGTACCATAATCCCGCCCTTTATGTAACAGCATCTGCGGCTCCACTTCGCCTTTCCACTCTTTTGGCATCTCCTCCCGGTAAATATCCAGCATTTTCTTTGGAGAGTGGATATATACATCCAGCCGGTTCTGCTCCCGCAATTTTTCCCCTACTTCAAACCGGTACTCCAAGTAAGCGCTTTCACAGCTTCCTATCCATTCCCCATTCAAAAAGATATCTCCGACCGTATCAACTCCTTGAAAAACCAAATAAGCTTCCGATGCTTTTCTGCCTTCAAACACTGCACGGTAAATCCAATCCTTCTCATGGATCCAATTGCAATATCTGGAATCGCCGTCTTCTAACACGGTTCCCGGAATAATGCCTGACGTGATCAAAGCCTCCTGTACCTCCATAGGCCTTCTGATCTTATAAGCAGTACCCTCACGGAAGCTCTTTTCGATTTCATCTGCCGCCACCTGCCCCGGTCTTTGGCTTATACCAGATTGCACCAATTCCCATGTTTCCAATTTCATAATACGCTTCATCATCTTTATCCTTTCAACCCTGTATAAGAAACTCCCTCAACCATGTATTTTTGTGTAAAAATATATACAATAATAATAGGAATCACAGAGCATACCGTTGCCGCCATTGTCAGGCCATACGCCATACTGAACTGTGTCTTGAAGGCTTTTAACCCAAGCTGGATGGTATAAAGCGCCTTGTCCTCCAAGTATAACATTGGCGCCATATAATCATTCCATACCGCCTTAAATGTAAATATGGTCAGCGTTGCAAGCCCTGGTTTTGACAATGGCAGGATGATATTCCAAAACATCCCAGGCGGATTACATCCATCTATTTTAGCTGAATCATCCAGTTCTTTCGGGATCGTCAGCATCCCCTGCCTAAGAAGGAACACGCCAAATGCACTAAAAGCCTGGGTCAAGATCAACGCCCCGTGAGAATTATATAATCCGCTTTGTTTAATGATCATAAACTGGGGGATCATGATTGCATGCCATGGCACCATTAATGTCGCAAGGTACAGAAAAAAGATTTTATCCCTGCCCGGATATTCCAATCTTGAAAAAGAAAAGGCCGCAAAAGAACAGGTAGTAAGCTGCAATATTGTAATAATAACCGCCAGTTTTGCCGTGTTTAGATAACACCCCAAAAAGTCAATCTTTTTCCATATTGTACTGTAATTGTATTTGACAGAATCCATGGATTCCGGCAAAAGCCGGAAGGGAACCGCAAAAATTTCCCTATCATATTTCAAAGAAGCATCCAGCATCCACAAAAAAGGAAATACCATAATTGCTGCCACCAAGGCAAGGAACAGATACAGGAAAAAATTCTTTACGGATTTTTTATATTTTGGATTATATTTCATCATATGTCCGCTCCTTTTCAATCATAATAAACCCATTTGTTCTGGCCCCAGAACTGGATCAGGGTGATAATAAGAATAATAAAGAACAGAAAATATGCCATGGCAGATGCATAGCCAAACTTTAATGACTCGAAACCTTCCGTGAAGATCCGGTACACAATAACCGTTGTCGCCTTACCAGGTCCTCCCTCTGTCATGATATTGATTGCATCAAATACTTGGAAAGAACTGATAAATATCAAAATAAACACCATGAAAGTCGTGGCGGACAGCATCGGCCATGTAATAAACCGGAATAACTGCCATCCATTTGCACCGTCAATTTTAGCCGCTTCATATAAATGGTTCGGTATGGTCTTTAGCCCTCCTAAGAACATGATCATATAATAGCCCGCATTCTTCCATGCCATAATAATGATTATGGAGATCATTGCGGTATCCGACGAGGCAATCCACTTTGGCGGATCCGATATGCCAATTGCCCGGAGCATCATATTAAGCGGACCGGTGCCCGGGTTCATGATCATTGCCCACACGATACCAATCGCAACAATTGACGTAATCGACGGGAAATAAAATACTGTTTTAAATAAACCATTCAGTTTTTTTGGCCTGTTTAACGCAAGGGCCAATATCAAAGCCAGAAAAATAGTCAATGGTACAAATACTAGAGAGTAGTAAATATTATTTTTCAGTGCAATCACAAAAAATTTGTCTTTAAATAAATTGATATAATTTTGGATTCCTATAAAATCAAATTTTTTAAACCCATTATAATTTGTCAGGCTGACAATAATTCCGTAAATTACCGGAAGTACGAAGAAAACGCAAAATCCAATTAAATTCGGCAGCACGAACAGATACCCCCATGCCCATTCCTTTTTCTTCGCAGTACTGACCTTCTTCCTTCGTTTAGCCATACCATACCTCCAACCATGCGCCATCCGCAAAAAAACTGCGGCGGGCCGCTTAACAGCACATAACCAGCCCTAAATACAGCCGCCCCGCCGCAGTCAGATCATTAATTTCCAATCGTTTCTTTATCTTCCTTGAACCCTTCCATACACTCTTCAATCGTGGCATCGCCCAACAAATACAGCTCTGCATTCTGTCGGAATACATCCAGATAATTTTTGTAATTAGGATCCTTGCCCTGTTCTGCATTGATGGTCAGTTCCTGGTCAAATAAAAGCCCGCAGCACTCATAGCCAAAATAATCCCTGTAAATCTGCCCAATTTCATCATTTACATAAGCAGGAAGATTGCCATAACCCGCATAAATCTTTGCTCCTTCTTCCCCTACCATAAATTCGATAAATTTCCAGGAAGCATCCGGGTTTGCAGAGTTCGCATTAATACCAATGTAAGAAATACCGCCTGCAGTTGTCTTAGGAGCCACACCGTCCGGGGTAGGAAGGTAGGTCATATCCCAGTTGACATTATTTGCACCGCTTTTGGTATCATCGTCTAATTGCCCGATGCCCCATGCACCGTTTATCATCATTGCCACATTACCTGTTTCAAACATGGGAACGGGAGAGGAAGATGTTGCTGTCATTTCCGCCATATCCATGTGGGATTTGTCCACATTATAAAGACGATTTAACAATTCCAGCGCTTCCTGCGTATAAGTCTGGTCCTCATCAGTAAGATAATTCATATTCTGTAATGCGTACAAATTTAATGTCCAGCTGGGATAATAGCCTCCCCACTGTTTGCTGCCATCTTCCCTGTCGTAAGTCAGCTTTTTTGCAAGCTCCGCATATTCATCCCATGTCAGGTTTTCCGGGTAAGGAATGTTTTCCGCATCAAAAATATCTTTGTTATAATACAAAAACCAGCCGCCCCAGCCTTCTGGCATTGCAGCAACATAACCGTCTTCTAATGTTGCAAAGGACATCTTTCCTTCTAAAATACCCATATCTAACGTAGTATTTTCCAGATAAGATCTTAAATCCAGTGTTACTTCATTTGCGCCGTAAGAATTTGCCAATGCCACGCCATTTACGTGAAATACGTCAATATCAGGACTTCCGCCGGATAACATGGTCTTGGTCTTAGTCTCATAGTCGTCCTGAGGAATCAGCACCACCTCGCAGACAATTTCCTTTTGACTTGCATTAAACGCATCGGCAATTGCATTTGCATAAGTTTCATTGTCGGTAGATTCGTACCAGGTAATATGCACTGCCTCACCGGCTGCTTCTCCTGTCTCCTCAAAAGGAGCGCTTTCCTCATTTGCATCCGTCTCCTGCACCGGTTGTGCCGGCTCTTTTGCAGGAGTCTCTGACTTGCCGCATCCAACGGCTGATATTACTGCCAGCAGCGCCATCCCCAGTGCCATCAATTTCTGTGTACGTTTCTTCATAACCTTTTCCTCCTTAGGTTTTTATATAATTTTTTGTATATCCTTCAAAAATTAACCAATACGGATCAGCCGATAAGGCATTTCCTCCCCCTTGGCCGTAATGCCCGGGTAAATAAGTCCATCCCCGTTTTCGTCCGGCGCTTCGAAATAAATCAAAAGATCCCACTCCAGGGTAAGGTATGCACCATCAATTTTGCAGAAATAACCGTCTGCCGTCCGCATCATTGGCAGTCTCTTAAATTTTCCTTCTAGCTGATTGGTATGACGGTATCTCATAACAAGCGGCAGGTCTTCCGCACAGGAAACGGAAACCAATAGGTTTTCACCCGCCTGATGCCTGTGGGGCAAGTGGTCCTGTATCACCAAAGGTTCCTTCCTGACCTGATGTTCCAATGCTTTATCTATTCCTTTCGCATGTGTTTTTGCCAGTTTTTCCAACATCGCAAGGTCCCTTGCTATCTCCGGCAGATAATCTTTCCAGCTTCCTCTTCTGAAACAATTTACGCCTGCGCCAAACAAAAGGTCTGAATGGTAGGCTTCTCCCATTTCAGAAAGTTTTTTCCAATGCTTCTGCGCCTTCTCCATCTTTCTTACGGCATCCTGCAGATAAGAGGCATCCTCCCTCTCCTGCCAAATACTAAGCCCCAATGCCGCCAACACCTTCATTTGATGGAATCTTGCCAGCTCTAAAAGCATCCCGGCGTCCAGCACAATTCCTCTCCATTCCCAGCTGCCCTTTATGCTTTCTGTCTTCTTTAATAAGGACTCTATCCGGCCAGCTAACGCATCCAGCCATGCTGCGGCCTGATATGGCGTGTATCTGCCATCTGTACACCCATTTGCCTTCACATAATCCGTAACAGAGTAAAACAAGCCTTCGTCACAAGCCAACGCATTCTGATAGGTATCATTTTCTTTCTTAAAATCAGGATGATGATTATTTTCGGCAAACAAAGCTGCACCTGTACTTAGTTCCGGCCAATACCATAGCTGAGGATGTTCCGGAAAGTGAAACCCTGTCACAAACGGAATGACCTTACTTGCTGTCTGAATCAATTCCATAGCAGGCCCCGCCACATCCCCCAGCCTTTTGCGCATTTGCTTCTGCCATGCAAACTGCCCGCAGGTACAATCATATCCAAGCCGGCCATACAATGTGTAAAACAGCCAGTATCGTTCATCTTCCCACCCTTTGGGCTGATAGGAAGGATTGGCAAAAACCGTCCATCCGGTATGTTTGTCAAACTCCCGCCCGCCCTTTAACGTAAGCGGCGGAATCACCTCAAATCCAACCGCATCCCCCACTTCCATAGAACGTACAAACTTTCTCACATATTCCGGGTCACCCCAGACAAATAAATCGGTGGAGCCGTTACACCACAAACGATATAAAAGGCGGTATTCCCGGGGCTTATGAAGCAAGTCAGAATAGCTGTACCTGCGCGCCATGTTTAAATTATCCAGCCAATCCAATTCCTGAGTCCGCATTCTGGTCAAATGATGAGGCAGCCCCGCATGTTCACAACAATATTTGGTGGACACTGTCACATCTAACCCATCCAATTTCCCTCGCTTGGTCATAACATCGGTCATCCCTTTCGCACGAAGCTCCAGTTTCACCGGCCGGATATCTCTATTTACTTCCCCTACCGCATCAATCTCCGAGCATTCCCGTAAAAGTTTCTTCACACCCTTGCAGCAGTAATCACACAGGGCATCCTGATTCTCCAATCCAAAGACTAATCGTTCCGCTCCCCTCTCCCAGGGCTGCTGCTGCCACACCGCAAAGGAAAACTCTAAGTGATATTCATGACAGATCTGCCCAATCCTTCGAAGCGCCTTAAGATATTCTTTTCTTGTATGCTTCATGGCCGCGGACACATCTTCATATCCTTCCACTTCCACCAAAAACGCATAGGGGGGCGAAAAATATTCCGTATCAAAGCCAGTCGCAAAACATAATCTGTTGATCCGGGCTTCTGCCAGCATCCTGATATAGGTTTCCCAATAAGCTTCATCCATCCACCAGCTTTCGTCGCCGCTGTTCATCACAAACTTGTCCACACCGCGCACTTTTACTTCCGGCCCCTGCTCCAACAAAATACTCTCTTTAGAAGAATCTACATCCTCTTTTAAAAGTAATTCCGTATAACTTTGGATTCCATAAGCCACTCCTTTTATATCAGTTCTGTAAATACCCGATAAAGTCGGTTTTTACAGCTAAATTGTTTTTAACTGGATTTTTTATTGAATTGTTTCCCCA